>Ga0118677_10003637_pt1 | contig 28937 bp, 30 predicted proteins | sample AliMusrvi5mmetaG_FD_86154 | JGI IMG/M metagenome (GOLD analysis project Ga0118677, IMG submission 86154) | reverse complement strand
GTTTCTATCTATCTCTTCAATTTCGTTTTTAATCTCTTTGACTTCGTTTTTAATCTCTTTGATTTCTGCACCTAGCTCATTCTTGATCCTTATCTCTGATTTTTCAACTGCAAAATCAATAATGTCTTTGACATTTTCGTTGTTCGCTTCGATATTATTCTTGATCAGATAACCAATCGCTTGTAAATCTTTTTTATCTAACATAGCCAAAACATTATAACCTTTACCAAAATAAACTGTCAAAGTCTACTTTTCCACAAGCTCAATTGCGCAACCTAGCCGACTAAAAAGCGAAGTGCCTCATAAATTATAAAAGCCGGCCAAACAATCGCTTTTAATAATCCAATAATGCCAAGCCAAAAAGTGGTGGCATGGCCGACAAGATAAACGGCCGCCCCGATAAAGCCGAGACCATAAATCGCTCCACCCGCCCCGTTACCAACGCCTTTTCCTTTCATAAGTCCTCTCGTCAGACCCTCCGTAGCCCCGCCCGACAGTAAGAGGTTTCGGGCAAAGGAGGGCATTTATTAATTAACTTCCTCAATTATACGCCTAAGTCGTTTGACTTTTTAGTAGCATAAAACAAGTTAATAAAAAAATTAAAAACAGATTATTTTTTTATTAACTTGGATAGCCACGCTCTTCTTGAGCTGTTTCGTCGCCGCCATTCCCATAACGCTCTGCTATTTTCGGAGGATAATTGTAAGGATGATGCCCTCCGTCGGTTTGGCTATGAACTGGTGCTAGTTGCTGAGCCTCCGGATAAACTTTCAGATATTCATTTTCCCTTCTTACATCTTCGCGAAATATATCAGAAAGTTTGATTGTTCGCTCTGGGAAAAAAGGAGGTTCTTCGAGGGATTCAAATTTTAACCAGTTATCAGCAGAACGAGCTATTTCTCTAAAATTAACATTCCAGTCATACTGATCTCGGAATGCCTCTCTAAATTCCGTCATTACAAATATCTCGAGCAATATAGGATGATTTAGGATATTTTTTGGCCAGTCGAAGACAAATTCTTCGGCTCTGAGATTTGAAATAACGCCTACACGGTGCTTTTCTTCTGTCATATTCCCCTCATCAAATTAATATGGATTTACTAAATTAAATTATATCGCCTCAAAGGTGACGATTCAAGTCAGATCATTTAAATTTACTTTCGGTCAAGCCGGCAGCTAACATTATTGCTATTTCCGATGCCTGAATCTGGGCGTGCCTCAACTCTGAACAAATTATACCATAAATTGACAGTAGTTTGGGAGCGGTATAAAATTAAAATGTATTATTAATGAAGGGAGAAAATGAATTTTTTGAAAATTGTCTACGCTGTTCTGCTCGGATTGATACTGGCCTGCTTCATCGGTTTGGGGATTGAAGCATTTTACCCTACCGAGAATTTTCCTGAGTGTAATAATACGACAGCAGTAACAGATTCGACCGCTAAGGTTCAGACCGCGGAACAAAAAAAATGTGAGGAGGATACTAAAGCTTATCAAGCCAGAGTTTCGGTTCAAAATCGCAATGTTTCAATCGCCGCTACCCTCGCCAGCATCCTCTTCATGGCGGTCAGTTTGGTCATATTCACCGAGAAAGAAGTCTTTTCAAACGGCTTTCTGCTTGGCGCTATGTTCACCCTAATTTATAGTGTTATCCGTGGAATGATGAGTGACGATGCCAAATTCCGTTTTATTGTGATTTCGGTCGGATTATTAGTCATATTGATTTTGGGCTACATCAAATTTGGCAAACAGCTAGAAAAAGCGGTTAAATAATATCCTGTCTAAATTTATTTTCTGATTAATCGAGAAAATCGAGAAAATTGATTTTGCTTTTTCCAATCATTTGATATAATAAAATTAATATTATTAACCCAAGGAGAATGATGGCCGATGAAATGACCCAGGCAGAGGAAAACTGCGCTTGTTGCAGTATGCCCAAAGCGGAGTGCACCTGCGAAGACGATTGCGAGTGCAAGACAACCGGTTGCGCCGCCAAAAAAGTTGCGGACGAAGTCGCCGCCCCGGAAACCCCAGCCGAGTAATTGCGGACAACCGACACTTCGGCTTCGCTCTCTTCGAACCTGAGCGATGAGGCCGCTCCGGCCTCAGAGTCGAATGGCAGTGCAGGCGGCTAACCGCTACCAATATTTTGAAAGAATATTTAGCAGTTAGCCGCTGGTTGTAAAATCAACAAGCAATAAGCTTATAAGCAGTAAGCCACTATAATAGTAGCTTACCCGCTTACTTGCTTACCTACTTACTTGCTTACTACTTACTACTGAAAAGGGAGGTTTATGAAAAAGATCTCAATCAAATTAACTCTTATCGTACTGGCAATTGTGGTTTTGGCTATTGTTTTCCGCCCTTTTGTCCACCCGCTCCTAATGTCATTTGTCGTCAGCCCGCTAAAAGCGATTTTACTGATTTTTGTTATTGTCGGGATTTTTTTGATCGCCAAAACGATCGGACCGCTCAAAACCGTCCAGATTTCGCCTTCAAATTATACTTTCAAAACAACTCAAAAAGTTCACTGGGGAATTGTAGCCGGCTATTTTGTCCTAATCATCGCTATTATGATTGGCCTATTTCTCGAATCGGAAATCCGCCTTTTGCTGACCGCCAAATCAGTCGATTTTGATAAAATAACCGCTCTGCCCGCTTTTGAGCCACTCCGACTGACTCCAAAACCGGTCGCCAAACGCTACGCTGATGACTCCTTCCAAAATTCACAGGAATACTTGGGTGATTCCCAAATCATTTTAGATAACGGTAAACTCGAGCGTGTTTTTCCCCGTCTGCCGGACGGCACCATCCTCTACTTTATGAAAAAGCTCTCCGGTTTTGTCACGGTCGAAGTCGATACCCTCGATCGCAAAGTTTCGATTAGCAATCAGGAATTCAAATATGCCGAGCATATCGGAATCTTTGACAACATTTATTATCAGCTAAATCTGAAAAAATATTTTGTAAATTATTCCTCCGAGCCGATTTATCTCAAAGACGACGCAGGCCGTTGGGTCACCGTCGTTCCTTATATGAAATACCGGGGATTTCCTTTCACTGTGCCATATTGGGCCGGTGTTATGGTCGTCCAATCCGATGGCACGATGACCGATTACACACCGGAACAAGCCGCTCAAATCTCCTGCCTCAAGGGCAACCGTCTTCAACCAAAGGAAATTGTCAACTATTACACTCAATCCTACTCTTACAAAGACGGCCTCATCAACAAGTGGTTCGTTCACAAAGATCAGATTGAGGTGGTCAATTTGCCGAGCGACGAGCAAATTATCCATGTCCCGACCGCCGATGGCTTCAAGCAAATGGTCGTGGCTGAGCCGTACGGCCGATCCTACGGCATTTATAAAATATTTTTGTACGACGCCACCACCGGCAAACGGGAAGTGATGGATTTTGACCAAAACTCTCAGCTGACCGGCCCGGTCTCGGCCGCCGATTATATCAAAAAAGAATATCCGAGCTATAGCTGGGACACTTTTGGTCTATCCGAACCGCGGCCGCTCACCATCAACGGCGACCTTTATTGGATGCTCTCAGTCATTCCAAATGACAACGCCGGCATCGCCAAAACGGTCGTTTTAAATACAAAGACAAACAAAGTCACCGGTTTTGATAATATTGGCCAAATCAACGCCTTCATCGCTACCGGCGTCGCCTCTGCAACGACAACAACCGTCGATGCTACGTCCGTCGATGCAAAAACAGAGATTCAGAACAAAATCGATACCATCCAGACAGAGTTAAATGATTTAAAAGCGTTAATTAATAAATAAGCATACGGGTTTACAAATCGACCTAATTTGCAGATCTACAAATCGGAGCAACTGAATATTTGTAATTCGTAAATTCGAAAAATTAGTAATCCGTATCATGAGGAGGTTTTATGCGAAACGAAGTGGAGTCCGCCTCTGGCGGAAATGAGAAAAAGCCGATTAATTTCGCCGGCTTGCGCAAGTTTAATATTTTTATGGCCGTTCTACACGCCATTTCCGGAAGTTTGATGCTCTATTTCTCGACCGATTTAAAGGTGCCGGTTACCTCCAGTTTTCTGTATTTTGACCATGTTACTCAGCATCTTGCTCCCCAGCTAAAAACTCTCTTTAATATCCAGCTTGGTCCGCTCGTCGCCTCATTTTTGTTTCTCTCCGCGCTAGCTCATTTATTGATTTCCCTGCCCGGAATCAATAGCTGGTACAATAACAATATTTCAAAAGGCATCAATCCGGCCCGCTGGATTGAATACGCTTTTTCTTCATCCATCATGATCGTGGTCATCGCACTACTGGTCGGGATTTCCGACGCGGCGACATTAATCGTAATGTTTTTTCTAAACGCCTGTATGATTCTCTTCGGTTGGATGATGGAGTTGCATAATCAATCGACAACCAAGGCCAATTGGACCTCCTTTATCTTTGGCTGTGTCGCTGGCATCGGTCCGTGGCTGGCCATCGCCCTCTATCTTTGGAGCCCCGGCACCGCCGACAAAGCGCCGGCCTTTGTTTATTGGATTTTTGTCTCAATCTTTGTCTTCTTTAATATTTTTGCCATCAACCAGGTCCTTCAATACAAAAAAGCAGGCCGTTGGGCTGACTATATTTACGGCGAGCGCGCCTATATTATCTTGAGTTTGGTCGCCAAATCTCTCTTGGCCTGGCAGGTCTTCTTTGGCACATTAAGACCGTAATGGTTCCTCTCCTTTTTGAATGCCCCCTCTCCTGCCAGAGGAGAGGATGGGTGAGGTGGGAGCAAGGGAGAGGTTAGGTGAGGTTAGGAATGTACTAATTGAAAAGAACGCCCGAGGGAGATGGGGCGTTCTTTTTGGATTATTTAACCACTATTTGTGAGTTAAGGACAGGATTGTGTCATTTGGTTTACCTCCAGAGTTAATTTTTTGTTAAATATGCAAGTTGTCATTTCGGAAAAGTTTTATCTCATACTTTCACCTCCATTTCTTAATTAATTTATTTGTTACAATCTAACTTTAAATCATATTTCTGAACTTTTGCTTAAAACCATTTGCTGTCATTCCCGCATATTTTGCTGTCATTCCCGCGCAGGCGGGAATCTAGGCGCTAGATCCCCGGGTCATGGCTTTGCCTGCCCGAGGATGACAAATTGAATATTGGCAGATAAAAAATAGACCGGAGAAATCAAAACTTAATTCGATCGCTCCGGTCAGGATTTATCGTGTAACGCGATATCATGGCGCCATATAGACAACCATTACGTCCTTGTCGAACTGCGAAGCGATCTGAATCTGAGGCTTGAACCCCGCAGTTTTGGTAATCTTGCCGCAAACCTGCGCCTCAATGCCGTAACCTTCGTCGGCAATATACAGAAACCCTTCGACATCTTCTGGACTGACGATGGCCAGTGCACCCTGCCCACCGTTCCATGTTTTATAGATGTCATAATCGCCCATACCGCGCCATTCGGCACATTGCTTCATGATTTTCGGCGGATCCCAGAGGTTATCCAGAACAGCAGACAAACCGCGCGGGAACAGGATATCGTGACCGAGTTTGCCCTCGAACGCGCCACCGGAGAGGTGAATCAGCCCATGAACCTTAATCTGCTGTTCAAAACTCGGTGTGCTCCAGCCGTTGATCGCCTGAAGGAATGGATCGTACAATACCGAAGGCGTGGCAGCCGCTCGGATGTATGGCATCGCCATTTCGTCTTCCCACCAGCGAGCGCCAAATTTATTGGCGAGCGCTTTGCGGACCGAGCTGATGCCATTGGCGCGGAAACCGTTCTCTTTGAGAGCAATGATCTTCATGCCCGGCGCTATTGTATTGCCGGTGATCATTTTGCTTTTGTGATAAACCCCAAGCATTGAGGCGGACCAGTTGAATTTGACCCCTGAATCCGGATTTTCTGAGCCGACACAGACGCCGAGCTCCGCCGTTTCGCCGCGGAAACAGACGGCACCCACGCTTTTAGCCGCACGGCTGAGACCGGTAATGAGCCGAATAAAAGCCGCTCGTATGGACGAGCCGTCTTCACCGAGAGAGGAAACATCAAGGACATTGTTAAAAACGAGCCCCATGCCACCGTTACGGGTGACATCCATACCGCACATAGCCAAGAGGTCATAGGCGGCAAATTCGTAGTTCCCTGCCATTGCGTTGAGGATGACTTTGCTGCCATCGCCATCGGAGGTCATATCGAACATGTAGCCCCGTGGCAGATGGTGGAAACGGAAACCCCTGACTCCGCGGAAATATCCGTCGGATAGATCATATACTTTGACATGGGGCGAGTTTTTGAAACTGTCCCGACAGACACGGCCGGCAATAGCACTGAATGCGTCACCTGCCTCAACGTTAACGCCGTCTTCGGCATACAAATCTTTTTTTATCAAGAAACCCTACCTCCCTTTTCTTACTCCGCCAAATATTTGAAAATACTTGCCGGAGATTGACTAACTTATATCATTTTTGATGTAATAGAGTCAACAAGAAAATAATAAGAAAATAATAATACTCATCGTAGGCCAAACTTTAGTTTGTAAAATTCACGCTAAAGCGTGGGCTACGGGGGCAGGAAGGGGAATATGGCGCATCAAGGCGAGCTATCGAGTGCGGGTGGGGGAACGACTTTATCGGACATGATTTTGGGCGGGCAGGATGGTCTGGTCAATGTTTTGGGCGTCATTTTGGGTGTGGCAGCGGCCTCAGGCGACCCGAAAATCGTCATCGCCGGCGGGCTGGCCGCCACTTTTGCCGAATCGATTTCAATGGCGGCGGTGGCGCTCACCTCAAAAATGGCTCAGCGCGATCACTACTGGGCTGAGCTGGAAAGAGAGAAGAGGGAAATCAAAGAAATGCCGGAGAAAGAGGAAGGGGAGATTTGCGAAGTTTACCGCCGCAAAGGGTTTGAGGGCAAATTGCTCGAAGATATCGTCAAGCACATTATCTCTAACGACAAGCTCTGGCTTGACCGGATGATGAAAGAGGAATTGGAATTGAAAGAGGTCAAGCAAAAGGAGATTTGGAAATCCTCTTTTATCGTCGGTTTTTCCGCTTTGGTTGGTTCCTTTGTGCCACTGACTCCATATTTTTTTCTACCTTTGAAATCGGCTCTCGTATTAACTTTGATTGTTTCGATTATTGTACTATTTCTGGCCGGAATTTATAAAGCCAAAATGACTGTCGGCAAACCTTTGATGACCGGTATCCAAATGGTTCTAATCGGTATGGGAGCCGCCTTAGCCGGCTACTTTATCGGTAAAGTTTTTGGCGGGCACTAGCTCTTCTTATACGTGATCCGTTGATTTGTCAATCCGTGACCTGTTCGTACAAGCCAACCAATTAACAAGTTAACCGATTAACGAGTCAACGGATTAACAGATCGACAAGTCAACGAAAATAATACATGGCCAAAAACCGTCAAAAAGCCACCCTTTATATCCTCATCTTAATCGCCGTTTTTGTAGCCGGCCGGATTTTCAAATACACTCCGCCGGCCGTTTCTCCCCCACCCTCTGCCGTAAATTCGAGCGGCACCATTTCAACCGGTTCTCTTGCTACATCAATTGCCAAAGTCGATTCTGCCCCGTCAAACAACCAAATCGCCCCAAATACCCAGACCCCTCCGACCTCCCCGACCTATCCGGTCGTGGCCATCACCGACGGTGATACTATCAAAGTCAACATCGATGGTACGACCAAAACTATCCGCATTATCGGCCTCGACACGCCGGAAACGGTTGATCCGACCAAGCCGGTTCAATGTTTTGGTCCGGAATCATCGGTCAAATCCAAAGAATTATTAAGTGGTAAATCGGTCACTCTTGAATCTGATCCAACTCAGGGCGATTTGGACAAATACGACCGGCTGCTTCGTTACGTTTTTCTGCCGGACGGTAGCGATTACAGCAAATTAATGATTTCAGAGGGTTTCGCCCACGAATATACCTACAAAACCGCCTACAAATATCAGGCCGAGTATAAAACGGCTGAAGCGTCAGCCAAAAATCAACAGCTCGGCTTTTGGAGCCCTGCAACCTGCAACGGTGACACAACCAAAACTTCTCTAACCGCCTCAAATTCCCCAGTCTCCTCAACGAGTTCTGCTTCATCATCAAAAACACCGCCTGACCCTGCCTGCCCAATCAAGGGCAACATCAACTCAAGCGGTGAAAAGATTTATCACATCCCCGGTGGTTCTTACTATAATAACACCGTCATCGACCTGTCGGCTAGCGAACGCTGGTTTTGCAACGAAGCAGAGGCCGTCTCAGCCGGCTGGCGCAAAAGCGCAAGATAGTTTTTAGTTGGAACAATTCTGTTATGTGGATTTCTTCGACTCTTTCAGAAATTCTTCGACGATCGTTTTTATATTTGGCGCACAATTGTCTGGCAAATTATTCAGATCAAACCAATCGTACTCTTTTATATCCGCGCCTGCTTTGATTTCGCCGATTCGTTTGGCCAAATAGTGAACTAAAATAATAATTGTATCTGATTTTTCAGGATGGGGAACCATCAGCGTTTTGAACGGCCGGATAATTTCAACATCAATACCCATCTCCTCTTTGGATTCACGTTTGCAAGCCATTTCTAATGCGTCACGGCCTGAATCAAAATCGGCCGACTCGACTCGACCACCGGGAAATTTCCAAAGGTTGTCATCGCCATGGCGGTTCAGCAAAACCTTGCCATCTTCGATAATGACCGGCCCCGACGCCACAATAAATTTTGCATTTGTGATGTTCATGTAAATTCTAGAAACGAGTAACGAGGGACAAGGAACAAGTGGAATTAACGTTTGCCATCTACTTGTCCCTAGCCCCTATTTTGGTTCCTCGTTCCTACTTAATTCGATCTTCAAGCTTATCCACCTCGGCAAAAAACTCTTTCGACCGCGTATCACGCGGACGAGGTAAATCGATCTCGGCGATTTCGATTATAGAAGGTTTATTTTTGTCATTGCCAAAAACGACGACGCGATCGGCCAGCTCAACCGCCTCCTCCACCAAATGGGTCACCATTACAGCTGTAATTTTGCGTTTGGCCCAAATCTCAAGTAAATCTTTGCGCAACTCCTTAGCCGTCAGAGCATCGACAGCCGAAAATGGCTCGTCCAGAAACAAGATAGAGGGCTCAATCGCCAAAGCCCGGCCTATACCGACCCGCTGTTTCATCCCGCCGGAGAGCTCCTTTGGATGAAAATTTTCCGAGCCGAACAATTTGAGTTCATCGATAATCGGCAGGATTTTTTTATCAATCTCCGCTTTTGGCATTCCCTTCATTTTCAAACCGAAGCCGATGTTGTCACGAACCGAGAGCCAAGGGAAAAGAGCAAAATTTTGGAAAACCAGCGCCGGCTTCGCGCTCTTGTCCGTGATAATTTCTCCGGAGGTCGGCTTTTCCAAAGACAACATAATCCGCAAAAGCGTCGACTTGCCGCAACCGCTTGGCCCGACCATACATAGAAATTCGCCCTCTTTGACCTCAAACGAGGCATCCCGCAGGACGGAATTGTTGGCAAAATCCTTGTGAATGTTTTTGACTGAAATAATACTCATGCGTCCGCCTGATATTTAGTGCTATTGTGAAGAAGTGGTAACCATAAAATCCGATTAATCAAAAAGAGGAAGAGTAAAAGTAATATTACGCCGAAAAAAAGTGAGCTGTTTTGGCCAGAAGAGCCGAGCTGACCCAGATATTTACCTATGCCCCAGTGAGTCGAGACCAATAATTCCGCTCCGATAATGAACTCCCAACCCTCGCCCCAGCCGACGATTGAACCGGTCACAATCGAGGGCAGCAACATCGGCAGAGTGAAATTGAAAAATTTTTTTTGTCTAACCGCACCAAATATTGTGGCTGCTTCCTCCAGATCCTCCCGCCTACCTTTGACACCGGAAATAATGGCAAATAATATCGGCCAAATAATGGTAATGGTCAAAACTAGTATAATAACCAAATCGGGTTGGCTTTTCAAAGCAACGACCAAAATTGGAAAAAGAACAAAACTCGGGAAGCTTTGCAAGACATCGAGAATCGGCAAAAACATTTCCTCAATTTCAGAATTTGCCGAAACGGTTAAGCCGATGGCAACAGCTAGAACAAAGGCCAAAATATATGCTACAGAGATACGAAATAAACTGGAAAAAAATCCGGCGATAAAAGCGGTTTTGTCGATGTCGAAAAGGCCGGAAAATCCAACCAGCACAGCGACAATAGCTATGATCAGAAAAAAGATGCCCGCTGAGAGCCAACGGAAACGTGGCCGTATCAATTTATCATGATGGAGCTGATGAGTGTAGCGCATAATTAAATTATAACAACGGTTCTTCTCCTTTACAAGGAGAAGTTAGATGAGGTTGCAAAATAATAAACCCCGCCTCTCCTCCCCTTAAATTGCAAGAGCTCTCGATAACTCTTAACCGTGTCATTTAGGTTGGTGACGCTAGTATTGCTCATCAGACTATTCAAAAACGGCATCGCCACAAATTTAAACAAAAGAACTATAATAATGACTGAAAATATCAGAAAGTAGAGCGCCATTTTGTCCCAAAACTCTTGGGCTTTGATAAAAGGAATAGGACCGCCCCACTGGTGGCTTTTCCAGACCCGATTGCGAGCCCAAAACGGCAAGATCAAAAGTAACGGGAAAAGAGTCAGGGCAAAAAGGACGCTCAATATGGTAAAAAGCCAGTCGCCCATCGCCCAAAAATAGACCGGCCCGAAAACTGCCGCCGCCCACGAGTAACCCCGCCGAAATTTCTCCGCGGCAGCGTCCTCCGTAGCTTTAGCGAAGGAGGGTTCCTCCGGATTGACCGACTCCCCGCCCACGCTCTGCTCGATCGCTTGTCTCAACGCCGCATCAATTTTTGCGTCATTGTTTTTCTCGTCCATAGTTCAATCATGAATATTTTCCCATGCCCTGCAACCATTGCTATCGGGCATTGAAGGATAAAATACTGTTTTCTTATAATGTCGGAAAACTCTATTTTACCTACCTCGGTTCACAACAGTAAGAATAGCTTTTAAGTCATCACAAAATAATTCAATATCATCATTCGAATAATCAATTGTTCTGCCATATTTTTCACCAAGTGGAATACTACTTGTTAACGCCCAACGGAAAATTTGTAATATTGATTCAATTTTAATTTGTTTATTTTCTCTATTTGCTATTCCCCGGCTATGAGTCTCAATTGCTCCCTCTAAATCTTGTAAACCGCTCTCCAAGTTATCGGTAGCGCCTGCAACACCCGCATCAACCTTCTTTACCTGAAGGTAATAATCAAGAGCCGCTTTGATTAAGTGGTTCGCTCTTACTACATCCTGAATTACCTCTTGGCTTTTCCCTTTTTCTAAACCGGAAATATTCACCTCGTCGTCGTATTTATACATATTATTCCAGAGGTCATCAAATTGGCCGTCTATTAAACCTCGGAGACGCTTGAACCGTTCGATTTGTTCTGTTTCAGCCAGCTCTTATCGTACTCTTTCGGAATATCTCCTGACTGATCGTACTGCATCGTTTCTGACATATTGTCCTTTCCTATTAATTAACTTATGTGAGAGATTAATCAAAATAGATATCATTTGGCGCCTAAATGCATCAAAATATCTATCAGGTCGCACTTATGCACTGCTTACTGCCTTCAAACCGATATCTACCATTTTCGCGACATCAAGAAAATGGTTCTTCTCGTTTTGTCGGCTATTAGCACAGGCATCAATTGCCTTATTAATGACCTTCCGAAAATTCTCCCACCTATCATATCCAAGAATGGGCATCAATTCCCTTGCCTCCCAATATTCGACACCATCGGAGTTTATCTTTTTGATACTTTCAAAATTTTGGTTGATTCCGTTCGCAGAGATTTCATTTGCCATTATAATTCCATAATCAGCTAAATTCACTATTTAATATTCAAATGTCTCAAAATGTTTATCCTGTCTTTGATTGGAGGATGAGTTGAGAGAATTCTGGCAAAAAACGACGGTTTGTCATCATCATCGCTCTTGCCATCAGGGTCAGCGATAAATAGATGAGCGGTCGCCGTTGAAACTTTTTGCATCGGTTGATTGTACTCTGAAATTTTTTCCAAAGCTGATGCCAAACCATCGGGATAACGGGTCAAGAGAGCGCCGTCAGCATCGGCCAGATATTCGCGCTTGCGAGAAATGGCCAGCTGAATCAACATCGCCAAGATCGGGGCCAAAACGGCCGCGACGATGCCGATAATTAATAGTAATCCGCCGGAATTGTCGTTGTTGCCACGACGACGCCCCAGCCCTAGCCACTGCGAACGGATGAATATGTCAGAAACAAGGGCGATGACCGAAACCAGAATCGAGACCATCATCATTAGCCTGATATCATAGTTGCCAACATGAGACATCTCGTGAGCAATGACGCCTTCAAGTTCATCTTTGTTTAATCGTTCAAGCAAGCCGGTTGTGACGGCTACCGAGGCGTTTTTCGGATCGCGACCGGTAGCAAAAGCATTCGGCATCGGATCGGGAATAATATAAATTTTCGGCGTCGGTAGCCCTGAAGCGATGCAGAGATTTTCAACCACGTTGTAAAGCATCGGATTATCTTTTTTTTGAATCTGATTCGCACCGGAAGTTGAAAGAATAATCTGATCGCCGGCGTAGTAGCCGATCAGTGATTGAAAAAGTGCGATTAAAATCGCAATCAGCAAAATGACCGGCGAATTATAAATATAGGAAATGAGCCAGCCCAGAGCCACGACCAACACGACAAAAACGAGCACCAAGAAGGCGCTCCGTTTTTTGTTACTATCGACTTGTGTCCAAAGATTCATAGGCCAGAAATGGATGGCTAATTTTTCTAATAGCTAATGGCTAATAACGAATATTCGCTCTTCGCTATTAGGACATTCGCTATCCGTTGTTGGCAGCTAGTTTGCCGATCCATGGCAACGGCTTTTCCTGACCGCTGATGACATTGATAATACCCCAGATGATGCAAACGGCGATAAAAATCGCGAAAATCCAGGGCAGAACCGGTAGAAAGAAAGTAAAGCCAAATAAAATCCAAAGTCCAAGCAATAAAAAGCCCTGCCTGGCGTGGAAACTGGCGAAACTGCTCTTGCGGCCGAATATGAGTGGGATAAAAACAAGAACGTAGAGATATGACATCGCGCTCATAATCGTCAGCCAGTTAAATTTGCGAAAATTCCACTTTGACCAATCCAACTTGGTTAAGTTTAACTTGGGCAATTTAATGTTCATGGTCTTTAATTTAGACATCTTTCTCCTTAAAATAGTTTTATAAATTCCTAATTCCTAATTTCTAATTCCTAATTTCTAAACAAATTCCAAATCATAATTCCTAAAAGTTTAGGTCAATTAGTATAATTAAAAATTAGGTTAATTGTTAAAATCAACTTTGACCGCATCTTTGGCCGCTTGCTCATTTTCGCCCAATTCGAAGAGGTCGCGTTTTTTAAAACCGAGCATATTGGCAAAGATATTGGTCGGAAAAGTTTGAACGGCAATATTTAGCTCGCGGACATTTGAGTTGTAAAACCGGCGGGCGGCTTGAATTTTATCCTCAGTATCGGTCAGATCGCCCTGAAGCTGACCAAAGTTTTGGTTGGCTTTGAGCTCCGGATAGGCCTCGGCCACAGCAAAAAGCGACTTCAAGGTGCCGGCCAATTCGCCTTCGGCTTTGGCTTTGTCACCAATGTTTTTGGCACTAATCGCTTCCGTTCGCGCTTTTGTCACATCTTCGAAAACACTCTTTTCATGTTTGGCATAGCCCTTGACCGTTTCAACTAAGTTCGGTATTAAATCATAACGTCTTTTCAATTGGACTTCAATATCACTCCAGGCCTCATCGGTCCGGACATTTAGTTTGACCAAACTGTTATAAATCCCGATGACAATCAGTGCAACCACTACTACCACGGCCACAATTATCCATGCTGTCATATATTCCTTTCGGCTTATTGCTTACTGCTTGATAATACTAGTCATTCTTCAAATTGTAAAGTATCTTGCCACTTACCTTGACGGCGGCGGGGTCGGAAGCGTTATCAAGCCGAGCCGACAAGGTGAAAGTCGTCCCGTTTGAAACATAAGTATAGACCTGAGCGCTAGTCGGATCTGAAGGCAGGGCGGCGATATAGGTCGGAACCAGTGCTTTGGCCAACACATTGCCTGCTGTGCTTAATTTAATAACGGCGGAGGATTTTGGATAACTACCGTGAGCCGTTTTGTATGCGACAAGCGCAGTTTTGACCGAAGCCAAATCGGCTTTGCGCTGAGTGTCGTTGGGATAAGGATCGACTGTAGTTGCAACCGGTGCTGTCACCACCGGAGTGATTGTAACAGCCACCGGAGTGGTAACGGCCGGAGTGGTTGTCGCCGTTGCCGCTGTCGTAGTATCGGAGACGGCAGTTGCCGAGGGTTTAATCACTTGGCTGGCTGACGGTGCAGTAAAACCGTTGCCTGACCCAAATGAAGAAAAATTAATATTAACATCCACCAATGTGTCGGCCGATGAAGGCGACGGTGTAATATGCAAAGTTATTTTGCGGAGCAATTTGTCTTTGACCCCGATCCAAACATCGCCGGAGATACTTTGAATAGCACCCTCGTTTAAACCGATTGAGGAAAGCGCATCGCCGATTTCGATAGAGGAATAATTGTAATGATAGCAATAAACGCCGCCAACTTTTTCGTCTTTGATTCTGGTGCCTTTGGCAGAATAGACACTTGAACCGGTCGCTCCAAAGGTTTCAGAAACGGCACTCTTATTCTTCAAATCAGCCAAATTATACTCAAGCCATTTATCGGGGGTGGCATTGGCGGCAAATTTGACACTATCGCTCTTGACCCAGAGTTCATCTTTTGAATTTTTGAGAGAAATTGTCTGCGACCCTACCGGTTTGGCGATATAAAAATCAACCTGGCTTCCCGCGTCAGTCACAGAGCCGGTAAAAGTTGCAGCCACATTTTTGGTTGATGAGCTCAAACTTGAATAATTCAAGTCGGTCGTTGTATCGATCGCTGATCCGGAAGTGGAACCGGAGGTAGCTGCGGAGGACGAGGAAGATGAGGAGCTTGAAGCCGAAGAGGAAGAGTTCGCACTGCTATCCGCAGTACCGGACGAAACGCTGGTATCGGCACCGGTATCATCAGTAGAAGAGGAATCGGCGCTCAAGTCAACCGCCAAGATAGCTTTTTGAATCAAGGGCAGGCCGGTGCTGGAATTTAAACTGACCAAAGGCGTCGTAATCGGAGAAGTAACCGATTTATCAATTGTAATAGAGATATTGCCATCAATTTGAAATTCCGATTGATTTTTCATCGCCACAAAAGAACGAGCCAGAGCATTTTCCGCATTTGCGCCTAGTCCGCCCCAAAATTTTTCAATCCCCAAAAAACCATAATATTTCTCCATGCCGATTCCGATAACACCAGATTCGGTCAGATAAATCAGTCCGGCCAGAACGACTACGACTCCCGCAATAATCAGAAAAATAAGTGGCTTCTTGCCTTTTAGCATCATTGCCTTGTCCGGCGCCGGTACCGGGCTGGCCACCTGAACCTGCGAGTTTGGTATCAGCGACTGGAGGGTAGGAGTTACGGCGCCCTCTGCTTCTCCGCTTCCCTGCTTCTCCGCTACTGTCTTTTTCCTAAAAAATGAAAACAATCCCTGTTTAGCCGGCTTCCGTTCAATCACAGGCGGCGGAGCAACAACAGTGACCGCAGGGGGCGCAACAGGCGGCTGGGGAGCAGCCGATACGGGCACCGGCGGTTTGATACTATCGATTGTACTGCTAGTCGCCAGATTTTGAATCGGTGCCGGAGCGGGCGAGGAGGTTGGAGTCGCGGGATTGGCGGTTGGCTGGATCAACGCTCCAAGACCGGCTGGTGCTGCCGGCTGTAGTCGGTCAGCGTTTGGCTGTGGCTTGTTTACTGCATCAGCCGAAACCTGATTTAAGGGAGTAGAATTTTCAACATTTTGTGGCACAGCAAAAGAAGCTGTCTTGCCCTGAGCAGAGTCTAAGGGCGCAGGTGAATTATTGCCACCAAGAGTTCCGACAGTGCCGTCAGCCGTTGTTTCGTCGTCCAGCGCTTCCTCCCAAGGGCTGGTACCGGTCGAAGTAGCCATCGGTTGCACCACTGGCTGTACACCGGCAATTGTCGGTTGTTGATTGTCGGTCGGCGTTTGACCGCCGCCTGTTACATCTGCCAAATTCCCTCCTTTTAGGGAAATATTCTATATCTCTATTCTAAATCAAAACGCAAAATAGAACAAGACAAAAAATAACCTAATTGACCTAAACAATGCCCAAGCACCAATGACTAAATTTCTAAATTGGGATTTTAGTCATTGGGATTTGTTGTCTCCTCTCCTTTTCAAGAGCCTGTCCTGAGCGTAGCCGAAGGAAGAGGGAGGGTGAGGTTTGGTCAGCCCCCCCTCTCCTTTACAAGGAGAGGACGGGTGAGGTTAAATAATAATTAGTAACCTCATCTAACTTCTCCTTGTAAAGGAGAAGAACCGACCCTATCTAGCTTCCCCTTTAAAAGGGGAAGAACCATTAGAAATTTGATAATGCCTTTTGAAGCTGTGCGTCGACTGACGAATTATCATCATTTTTGACCACTATATCCGGCGTAACGCCCTCTTTTGTAATCGATCGGTCAGAGGGTGTAAACCAGTTGGCCACTGTGATTTTGACGGCCGAGCCATCAGAAAGCGGAATTAGTTCCTGCACACAGCCTTTGCCAAAGGTCTTTTCGCCCACTAATGTTGCGACCTTGCGATCCTGCAAAGCGCCGGAGACGATTTCCGAGGCCGAAGCCGAACCTTCATTCACCAGCACGACCAATTTGAATTTCTTCAAAGTAGCATCCCGTGAAGTTTTGTGCTCCTGGCTCTGGCCATCTTTGCCTTTTTCAATCACAACCGTACCGCCGTCCAAGAAATAGCTCGCCATATCAATGGCGCTTTCGACATAGCCGCCGGGGTTGTTGCGCAGATCGAGAATAATACCATCGGGATTTTTGGTACTTACGTCAGAGGCAAAATTGGCAAATAAACTTTGCGTATCGTCGCCAAATTGGCGGACTTTGACATATTCAATATTTTTACCGCCTGATTGTTTCATCGACCACTCGACGCTTTTGACCTGAATATCGCTTCTGGTAATAGTAAAAGAAAGTGGTGCGTCAGAGCCCTGCCGCACAATTTTCAAAGTGACTTTAGCCCCGCTTTTGCCGCGGATTTTAGCGACCGCTTCGTTTAAACCAATTGTCGAAGTATCGGTACCGTCAACATCAATGATAATATCGCCTGACTTGATACCGGCTTTTTCAGCCGGCGTGTCTGAGAGCGGCGCTACCACCGTCGGCACACCGTTTTTCTGAACAATTTCAACACCAATTCCGGAAAATTGACCGGCAATATCGTCCTGAAATTCTTTATTGTCTTTTGGCGTGAAAAAAACGGTATAAGGATCGTTCAGCGAGGAAAGCATACCGGAAATTGAGCCATAAATCATATCCTGCGTATTCGGAGCGACCATTGATTTCTCTTCTAATTTATTCCATGCCTCCCAAAAAAGGGAAAAATCAACCGCCGAGGGCTTACCGACTTCGGTATTAACAACTTTTGCCGGTCCGGCAAAGGGAATAAACTTGAGGGCTTTGCCCTTTTGGCCCAGAGAGTAGCCAACGACAAAAATGCCGTACAGAACGGCCAAAATAACAATAAAAAATATGGCCTTCCCGAGCCAACCGCGTTTTTTCTTCTTGAAAATATTATCCATCAATATAAATATACGGAAATATTTTGATTAACACAATATTACTTCCGGATTATGCGGTATGCCTTGATCTGGGATTTGTTATAGCCGCGGCCAGTGCCAAGAGGATCCTGCATCGCATATTTGCCATTGCTCATTTTGGAGGTAACGACGACGAAATGAGAAACACCATAAGAGTTGCCCATGTCGATGCCGAGAGCGACACCGAGCACGACCGGATGACCGCTAGCCAATTCAGTGTCAACCGTGTTCCAATTTATCGACTGCGAACCGCCGTCAGAAACAATCGAGGTACTAATCATCGCTCCGTCCGCCGAGCCACCGCTGGTGTTGAACGAAGAATGTTGAGCCGCCGTCACCGGAGTATAGCTTGAGCCATAAAAATCGGCAATCATTGTCAACGAAGTGAGCAAACAACCATATGTACCGATTGTGGCATAACGGCCCATTTTATAGCCGGCCCAGCGATCATCGGTTTGCTGATAATACCAACTCGCTTCGCCGGCCGAGACAACATCGCCACCCGCTCCGACAGAGGCCGCTTTGATTTCATCAATCTTTTTTTGAAGAGCCGCCACCTGCTGTTCGGCCGATTGTTGCTCCGCCGCCAAGGCAGTGATGGCGCTGGCCGTATTGGAAAGTAGCTGGCTCTGCATCGTTTTACGGCTCTCCAAATAATTTTGCTGTTCGATCTGAGAGTTTTTCAGAGCGTTCAGATTTGCCAGCTGTTGATCTTGGGTCGCCTTTTGGGTGTTCAGATCGTCTTTCAGCTTATTAATCTGGTCCATTTCACCCAAAATCTGCTGCTTTATCGAATCATAGTACTGCTGTTTGGCCACGATATCGGAGATCTGACCCGAGGTTAGAAAGGCCTCCAAAAGTCCGGCCTGCCCCTCCATATACCACGAAGACACCACCGCGCTCATCGTATTTTGCTCCTTGGCCAGATTGTCCTCGGCTGTTTTAATCTTAGCTTCCAAATCGGCGATGTTGGTATTGGCCTCCGTAATCTGATCGTTAGTCGAGTCAAGCGAGTTGGAAGTTTGAGTAATTTGTCCGGCTACAACGGTTAAATCTTTGTTGATCTGAGCCGCCTGAGCCGCTTTGGCCGCTTTGGCCGCCGCCGCCGCCGCCGCTTGCTGTTGGTAATACTGCTGTTGGCTCTTGAGCGAACTCAAACTATCAGCCATCGCCGTCATCGGCAGAAAAATGAAGGTCATCGTCAAAATAATGACGACAATATTTCTGAATTTTGAAAATTGAAAATTGAAAATTGAAAATTTCATTTGAGATGTTTTCTGACTGCGAAGACCGAGCATCCTATTCCCAAAATCAGGCCGACGAATAGCTGAACAACAATAATTAGCCAAAAACTGACTCCATTGAATAATGCTGTGCCTGAGGCTCCAAGATAATTGCTAACCGCCGGCATAATCAATCGAAACGCCAAGTATAGTATCAAGGTCGAAATAATTGAGGCGCCGATGCCATAAGCCATGCCCTCGAGCAAAAACGGCCCCTGGACATACCAGTCGTTGGAGCCGACCAGCTTCATAATTTCGATCTCTTCGCTTCTGGCGTAAATAGTCAGCCGGATAGTATTATAAATAATTAGGATGGAAATCAGCATGAAAAGAAGAGATAAAACCCAGCCCAAAGTCGTCACAAAAGTGGTAATTTTTAAAAGCCGGCTAATCAGATCACGATTCCGCTGATAGCTAATCTCTTTGATTAGCGGAGTAAAATCGGGCGAGCTCAGAAAATCGTTGATTTTATCGAGATCCTCGGTGCGGGTCGTTTTTATCTCCAAACTGCGCGGCAAAGGATTGTAATCGATGCTAATCAGATCTCGGATTTTGACGTTGCTCTGGTTGTTGGTCTGCCAGCGCGCCAGAGCGTCCTCCTTTGAAACATAGGCGACCGAGCGGACATCGGAACGAGCGGACAGAGTTTTTTGAATCGCAAATATCTGGTCTTTGCTGGCCGAATCTTGAAAATAAACGGCGATGTCGACTTTTGCCCGTAGTGTATTGGCAGTCCGGTTGATTAAAACAATCGTCGAAGAAAAAAAGGAAATTGTAAATAAAGTCAGCACCATCACCAAAATGGCGGCCAGTGAGAGCCAGCGATTTCGCCACAGTGTGACAGCGGCGGTTTTCAAAATGCGGTACAAAGAAGTCAAAAACATAGGGAATCAATTATTAATGATAAATTATTAATTTTCATTCAATTTCCCCTCTCCTTTACAAGGAGAGGATGGGTGAGGTTACAATTAATTGATAAACCCCATCTAGCTTCCCCTTTAAAAGGGGAAGAACCAACCTCATCTAACTTCTCCTTGTAAAGGAGAAGAACCATTCGGAATTTATTAATTTGCTTTGACCTCCGGTCAAAGCTTGTATTTTCCTTTTTCTTCATCTGAAACAATCTTTCCCTCTTTCATCGAAATAACCCGTTTTTGCAAAGTATCGACCACTTCTTTATCGTGGGTCGCCAAAATTACGATCGTGCCCTGTTTATTGATTTTGAATAGCAATTCAATAATTTCCCAAGTTGAGACCGGATCGAGATTGCCGGTTGGCTCATCCGCAATCAAAAGTTTTGGATTGTGAACCAGAGCGCGGGCGATTGAAACCCGTTGTTTCTCGCCACCGGAAAGCTCCTCGGTCATGGCCTGAATCCGGCTGGTCAGACCGACTATTTGAATGATTTTTGGCACTTTTTCAGCAATTTCCTCGTCAGTTGCATCAGATACCTCGAGGGCAAAGGCAACATTTTCATAAATGGTTTTTTTGGGTAACAATTTGAAGTCCTGAAATATAACTCCGACTTTTCTGCGGTAAAATGGCAACTCCCGCTTCTTGAGATGAGATATATTGCGCCCGGCTACCAATATCTCCCCTTTGCTCGGCTCCTCCTCGGCCGTCAAAAGCCGGATCAAGGTTGATTTGCCAGCGCCGGAAGGGCCGACGATCGAGATAAACTCGCCAATATGAATTTTGAAATTTGCATCGGTAACCGCCTCGACTTTGCCGGCATATTCCTTGCTGACATCGCGAAACTCGATCACCACATCAGAATCAGCGTGAGCTTTCGGCTTCTCCGCTGCTCCACTGCTCCTTGCCCCGCCTTGGGACTCAGGCGGGATGAACTTCTCCGCTGCTTTTAATTCCAAATCAGACATATTTTACTTTTTTCTATTTTAGGGCTCACGCGTTTGATGTCATTCCCGCGCAGGCGGGAATCTAGGATAGATCCCCGATCAAGTCGGGGATGACAATACAAAAGCCTATTGTCATTTTACCCCATCGCCATTGTTAAATCCATCCCGTCCATTTCACTCGGCTTTTTCAGGCCCAAATTTGCGATTATGGTCGGCGCCACATCGGCCAGCACTCCGATCGGGGTGGCTGAGCAAAAGATCAGATAATCTTTTTTGGAAAACTCTGTTTTGACCGGTAAGAACGGCTTGGCGATCAAATCAAGGTAAAGAAATGGAACAGGATTGGCGGTATGCTCTTTGTCCGGCTCTTTGGTTTTATCGTTGATCATATGTTCACAATTGCCGTGGTCTGCCGTAATAAAGACCTTGTAGCCGTTGTCGGAGGCAACCGGCAAGAGTCTGGCCAGGCAATGGTCGACCTCTTCACAAGCGTGGATCGTCGCGTTCAAAACGCCGGAGTGGCCGACCATATCGCCGTTGGCATAATTTACGACAATGAAATTATAATTGCTCTTAAGCGCGCCAGACAAAACGGTCGTCACCTCTTCGGCCGACATCATCGGCACTTTATCATAGCTAGAAACTTTTTTTGACGGCACCAGCTTATCCTTTTCGCCCTCCGCCGCCTCTTCTTCTCCTCCGCGGAAAAAATAGGTAACGTGGGCAAATTTCTCCGTTTCGGCGGTATGAAATTGAGAAAGATCATGCTCGGAGAGACAATCGGTCAAAGTATTTTTCATCTCTGACTGGGCAAATAGAGCCGACGTCGATTGGTTTTTATCATATATTGTCATCGTCGCCATAACTAGATTTTGAGGCGGGCGGGCACCTGCCCTGAGCAAAGTCGAAGGGCTATTTTTGCCCTCGAATAAAGAGAGTAGCTGACGCATCCGGTCGCTCCGATGATTGAAAAAAATTACACTGTCATGTTCTTTGATAATACCGCCCTCGCCGATAACCGCCGGCTCGAAAAATTCATCCGTCTTGCCTTTTTTATAATTTGCTTTGATCGCTTCCTCGGTCGAGACAAATTTCTGGCCAACATTGTTTACAAACAAATCAAAAGCTTTTTTCTCTCGATCCCAGTTTGTGTCGCGATCCATCGCAAAATAGCGCCCGATCATGGTGGCGATTCGGCCGATTTTGAAATAGTCCAACGCCGTTTCGGCTTGAGCCACAAAACTTTCGGCCGACTTTGGCCCGACATCACGGCCGTCGGAAATGAAATGAACCAGTATTTTCTTTACTTTTTGGTGAGAAGCCGCCTCTATGATAGAAATCATATGGCGGATATGGGAGTGAACTCCGCCATCGGAAACCAGCCCGATCAAATGAAGTGTTCTGCCATCACCGGCAGCGTTGTCAAAAACTTTTTTCAATAGTTCGTTTTTGAAAAAATCGCCGTTTGCAATATTTTGATCGATCCGAGCCATATTTTCCCAAACCAGCCGACCCGAGCCTATACTCATATGGCCGACCTCGGAATTTCCCGGCTCGCCCGGATTTAGCCCGACCTCCAAGCCGGCCGCCTGAAGCGAGGTCTTGTCATAAGTCGAATAAATATAATCCAGAGTCGGAGTTTTTGCCAAAAGCGGGGCGTTGCCAAGCTCAGATGGCGACAAACCCCAGCCGTCCATGATTATCAACATCACTTTATTCGGATTGCTCACGCTTCCCTCCAACCAAAGAAATAGCAACAAAAAAATTATAACTCCAATATTCTTGTCCCTCGTAGCTCGGCGTAACGGAGTAAAGCTGAGCGAAGTGGGATGCTTGTTGAGTCCATTATACCATAAAAATTCCTCTCCTTTACAAGGAGAGGGTAGGTGAGGTTAGAATATTATTTTATATCGTCCGTGAATGTCTTACACTCGCGGTTTAGCCACTTTTCTACTTTTCCTCTTTTACGGTTTTGATTAGAAACAATCTTTTCTTAAAGCCACCACGCTTTTTTCTTTTTTCCGCTTGAGCTTTCTTAAACTCTGATATTTTGATTTTCTTTTCGGACAAAATAGTGTCGATTATTTCTTGAATATCAGCCAACTCTTCGATCAAATTCTCTTTAGCCTTGCCCTCATTTAATTCTTTGGCCTCTTCCAAGATTTTCTTTTTCAGTTCCAAGAGGAAGTCTTTTGAATTTAAAACTTTGGTTTCCGAAATCCAGCCGTCGGACTCAGTAATCTCCGGAATCCGATCTCTAATCAATTTGTTGTATAAAACTTCCATCTATTTCCCATGGCACTTTTTATACTTCACACCTGAACCGCACGGACAGGGCTCATTGCGGCCGACTTTTTTGTTACTGTGAACTTGAGAAGCAGGGCCAGAGGCCGATAACTCTTTCATCCGGTCAAAAACCGACTTACTTTTATCAATAATCCGAGTGGTGACACCACCATTATTTTGACTCGATTCAGTAATCATTTTTTTGGCTACTTGAGAATCTTGTAGCGGGGCTTCGAAATCGCCGACCCGATCAGCGTCCGGCTCGGAGTATTGCATCGGCCTGACCTGCGACTGGGGTTTTTGAACCTCGACATTGACTTTAAATATTGTGCGAGCCATCGTACTCTCAATATTTTTAAGTAATGACTCAAACATAGCATAGGCACGCTGTTTGTACTCGACCAACGGATCGCGCTGACCGTAACCCTGAAGCCCGATGCCGGTCCGCAGTTCGTCCATGGTGGTCAGATGCTCTATCCAGAGCATATCAATCGTGCGCAGATAAATCGCTTTTTCGATCTGCCGCATTACTTCGGCCCCGAATTTATTCTCCCGTTCATTATAATATTCCGAAGCGGATGTTCTAATTTCCTCCGGCGATAATTTGGCAGGTAAATCAACTTCACCAAATATTGTTTTTAATTCTAATCGAATCTTCTCATCATCACCGGCATAAAGACCAAAAATACTATCAATTTCATCTTCAATAATGCCGATTATCTCTTCTTTAATATTTGAAATTTCGGTTTTTGAATTTGGGATTTGATTAGAAATTAAAAATTTGGAATTAGAAATTTTATCTTCATCAGCTTGCCCAGCGTCATCTTTTTTAACACTGTTCAGTTCCAAGATAGACCGTCTCTTACGATAGACCACTTCTCTGTGCTTATTCATCACATCGTCGTATTCGACCAAATGTTTGCGGGTGTCGAAGTTGTAGCCCTCAACTCTTTTCTGAGCCGACTCGATCGAGCCGGAGATCATCCGATTTTGAATCGGCATATCGTCGGGCAGACCGAGCGAATTCATTAGATTTTTCAATTTATCTCCACCAAAAATCCGCATCAGATCGTCGTCCAGCGAAACGAAAAATTGTGAAGAACCGGGATCGCCCTGACGACCGGCCCGACCACGGAGCTGATTGTCGATCCGGCGCGCCTCGTGCCGCTCGGTGCCAAGCACATGCAATCCGCCCAATTCGCGAACACCCTCACCCAGCTTGATATCGGTACCGCGACCGGCCATATTAGTCGCCACCGTGACAGCGCCTTTGAGACCGGCTTTGGCCACAATTTTTGCCTCACGATCGTGATGTTTGGCGTTCAAAAGTTCGTGTTTGACGCCGGCCCGTTTCAGCATTTTTGATAAAATTTCATTTTTTGAAACGGAAACGGTACCGATCAAAACCGGCTGGCCTTTTTCGGTCCGCTCTTTGACGTCATTGATGATCGCTTCGAGTTTGCCCGCTTCGGTTTTGTAAATTTGGTCCGGCTCATCTTTGCGGATAATATCTTTGTTGGTCGGGATTTCAACTACGTCGAGTTTGTAAATTTTGTAAAACTCCTCCGCCTCAGTCGCGGCCGTGCCGGTCATACCGGCTAATTTTTTGTAAAGCCGGAATAAATTTTGAAAAGAAATGGTGGCCAAGGTCTGCGATTCATTTTTAATCTCAACGCCCTCTTTTGCCTCGATTGCCTGATGCAAGCCCTCGGAGTAACGCCGGCCGACCATCAGACGGCCGGTAAATTCGTCAACTATGATAATTTCACCGTCGCGCACGACATAATCGCGGTCTTTTTTAAAGAGAGCATAGGCCTTGAGCGCCTCTTCGAGATGGTGGACCATCGTCACGCCGCCGGCTTCATAGATGTTTTTGATATGCAACATTTTTTCCATCTCGTTGATTCCCTTGTCGGTCAGAGTGACGGCGCGGTCTTTTTCATCGATAATATAGTCGTCAGTTTCTTTGAGCCGTGGCACCAGAGCGGCAAATTGCTGGTACATCGACCCGGATTCCTCGGCCGGCGCCGAAATAATGAGCGGGGTACGAGCTTCATCGATCAAAATTGAGTCAACTTCATCGACAATGGCGAAATTCAGCTCGCGTTGTGAGCACATCTCGACCGAGGGCGCCATATTGTCGCGTAGATAGTCGAAGCCAAATTCATTATTGGTGCCGTAAGTAATATCGCAGGCGTAGGCCTCTTTGCGACTGCACGGCTCCAGATTGCCACCCTCACACTCGGAGTAATGTTTATAATTTTTATTTTTTTTGAACCGATACGTTTCCTGATTGCTCTGAATGATGCCGGTCGAAAGCCCCAAGAAATCAAAGACTTCGCCCATACCCTCGCCCTGATGCTTGGAAAGATAGTCATTGACCGTGACCAAGTGAGCGCCCCTGCCTGAGAGGGCGTTTAAATATAATGGCAGAGTCGCCACGATTGTTTTGCCCTCACCCGTTTTCATCTCGGCAATCTTGCCCTCGTTTAGAACCAAGCCACCGATCAGCTGAACGTCAAAATGTCGCTCACCCCAAACCCGTTTCATCGCCTCGCGCATCACCGCGAACGCTTCTGGCATAATTTCCTCAATCGCTTGTTCTTCCCTAATTCCTAATTCCTTATTCCTAATTCGTTTCTGAAACCCCCCCGTTTTTTTCCTCAGTTCTCCGTCGCTCAACTTCGAAATCTCATCTTCAAAAGCGTTGACCTTGTCAACAGTCAGTTGTAGCGCTCCAATAACGCGCTTACTCGGATTGTAAATTAAATCTAATAATGACATATTTGCTTTAGTATTATCTTAGTTTTTTCTTAGATTCGATTGATGACAAAAAGTTCTCGCTGGTTACAACACTTTTACCCGTTTTTTGCTCTAACGCGACTCGTGCGTCTTTTGCAATTTTGCCACCTTTTTTTGCCGGTATTTTATTTTCTTCCAACCCTACTGTTCGATCCGTTTCGGCAATTCTGCGAGTCGAAAGTTCAGCCAACGCCGTGAAAATCAACTCCTCCTCGCTCATATGATCCCGTAAATTTTGGGTTTTCAAACCTTTCAGATTCTTGTGGTCGCGAACAGACAAGTCACTCCACTCTTGATGAATGATATTGGTCAGAATTGCAAATTCATCTCCTTGCTTGACTTCATGATTACTCCAATAATCTGTCAGTTTGTTCCGGGTTTCCTGCCCCGTCATCCTCTGCTGGATCCATTTTTCGCTTCGACCTTGGCTTTGCCAATAACTTCGCGATCGGGAGAGCGCCTTTTCGGGGTCAACCATCTCTTGCATTCGCTCGTAGCCGACCTTAGCCAGCCAAAGTTTCATGGGCTCAGCTTTTTTAGATGGGACAGACTGAATTAAGCGAAGAATTGTCTCTACATCAGCCACATCGGTTTTGTAGAATTTGCCGTCAGCAGACTGCAATTTCAGTTTGTCACATTTTGTGACAGACTGATTCCCTTCTTTTTTCAAACGATTTTTCAGGGTAGTCCAATAACTCTGAGCTTTTTTGAAATCAGTTTGCTCTATCAAAGCTGCCACAATATCAATAACGGAAAAATACCAAGTCTCCTTTTTCTCGTCATAGTGTCGGCGGATCTTGAAACTTTCGAATATTGCCAGTGAGTTTCGGCTATCATCTATCATAAATAATTTTCAATCATTAAAAATTGCCTTGTTTTCCTAAGGTTATGGTATCATTTAGTACTCTTATTTACAATCAAAAAATCAAGGGGTGAAACATCTCACTCATTTAGCCAGAACCAATACTGATTTAAGAGTTTTTGTTCACAATTATGCGCATCTGCATGGGATAAAACACCCAGAAACGAATTTAGCGATTGCTTAAGCGATTCTTCGCCGATTAGCCCCGCCTTATATTCCGTCACTCTTCTTCTCAGCTTTGTAAAAATTCGCCTTTTCGTTTTCGTCCGCAATCGGCGATAATGAGGCAAAATGACATATCCTAGAAAATCTATGCCGCGGTTGATTTTGCGGATGTATACTTTATTCGGGTGGAGCTGGAGTTTAAGTTTTTCTTTCAGAAATGATTGAACGACAGGCAGTAAATTTTCAAGATAATTACGGTCGTCCGAAACAATCACAAAATCATCGGTATAGCGAACATAGCTTTTGATTTTCAGCTTATGTTTTACAAATTGATCGAATTCGTTCATGTAAATATTGGCAAAGAGCTGGCTGGTTAAATTTCCTATGGGAATACCGCGACCGAAGGCCATATCTCTCTCGGTTTGCTTCCGCAAATCGATATCAGCGAACAGATTCAACTGGTGGCTTTCGGTTTTGACAAAACTGTTGATGATTTCCTTAAGCAGCCATATTGTACCGGGATCGGTAATTTTTCTTCGTATCAGCCCAAGTAGAATTTGGTGGTCAACCGAGTCAAAGAATTTTTTAATATCGCATTTTAAGACAAAGCATGCCTTCGTATGATTATGGCTCAACTTTCTGATAAACATTCCCAGTCTTTCAATTGCTTTGTGAGTGCCTTTTTCAAATCTGCAAGAAAATGAATCGAATATAAAGCCATGGTCGAAAATGGGATACAAAATCCTAAAAATTGCATGATGAACGATTCTATCTCTGATGTTGGCCTTGTGTATATGGCGGATTTTTGGATCAGTGATATAAAATGCTGTATAGTGTGAGTGACGATACTTGTTTTTGCTTAATTCCTCGTGCAAAGTAAAAATTTTATCTTCAATTTTTCGCTCGAATTCCTGAACATCATTTCTGAATCTTTTACCGGATTTAAATTCCGACCAACTGGCAAAAAGATTTTTTAAACAAATTATTTCATTAAAGAGGTTATTATGGGTATCCAAAACGAAACTCCAATTATTCAAAAGATTTATGATTTTTACAAGGAACTTTATTTGGCGGTTGAGAAAATGCTGAAGAAAGATAAATACACTTTAGGCGAAAAAATTCAAAAAACAACACTGGAGTTAATGGAATCACTGATCACTGCCAGTTTTGTTAATAAAATCAACAAATCCGCTCATCTTGATGATGCGGCTGCAAAACTAGATCTTCTGAAACTTTTGATAAGATTGGCCAATGATCTTAACGCTATTCCAAGCAATAAATACATTTTCTTAGAGGGAAAATTACAGGAAGTCGGCAGAATGCTTGGCGGTTGGATAAAATCTTTAAAATAAGCTTGTTATTCTGTATTCCAATAATGAACAAAACTTTTGATCCAAGAGATAATAAAGGGAGACTTCCAGGGGAGGGCGCCCAGATTCCAGTTCCGATCGGAGCGATTCCAGTTGTTGACGTTGAGCCCATTGTCGGCATTGAAGTTGACGTTGAGCGAGTTGCCGGAACTGTTCGTATTTGTCTTTTGCCATCTTTGGCACCGAAGAACGATTTTTGAAAACGATCTTCTGTATTTTATTTGCAAGCAGGCAATTTTAACGCCATCTTGACCAGCAAAAGACAAGAAGTCTCCTCTCTTATTTTGATCTCCTCCGATATTCCCAGAATAATCGGAGCTCTGTCTCAAAGAGATAGAGGAAATGGCGACTAAAATATTGTTTAGACATTTTAGGGGTCATACGCAATATAGGGTTCTGAACTAAAATGAGGTATGGTAAGAATTGCTAAATAATTAACAACTCTTACCACATGGAAATCCAACAGAAGATTCTGGAACTCATTTTACCCAAGGG
>Ga0118677_10003634_pt1 | contig 28970 bp, 22 predicted proteins | sample AliMusrvi5mmetaG_FD_86154 | JGI IMG/M metagenome (GOLD analysis project Ga0118677, IMG submission 86154) | reverse complement strand
CACTCCGTCGCCAACTACTGCTCGGGTCTGCGGGGTTCGCCGGCGTAGTGACTCTCGGCCGCGTCGAGCACGGCTTGGGCGGCCGGAAGGTCGGCTGCGACAGGGTGGCGCAGGATGTAGCCGGGAGGGATCGGCATCGAGACTCCTGAGGCTTGTGGGCGTTACCCGCTCACCCTACTCCCGAACGCCGCAGAAACGGAGAGCCGTCAGGATGAGCGCCTCGGCGGCCCGGCGAAGCTCGTCGACCTGGACGAACTCGTCCGGTCTGTGCGCGACGCACACGTCGCCGGGGCCGAACAAGACCGTCGGGATGTGGCCGGTGTTGACCAGAAGCCGCATATCCGAGCCGTAGGTGACGCCTTCCGCCGGAGGCGCGGCGCCCGTCAGCGTCGTGACGGCCGCAGTGAGGCTGGTCACGATGGGATCTCGCGCGTCCGTCACGGCGGAGTCGAAACGGCCGCCCCACCACTCCACCTCGGGCGCATGATCGCGGAGCCATGGGTCGGCCGCGGCGGCGCGGGCGAGCGCTTCTTCGAACGCCCGCCGGGCCGCGGCCGGCTCTTCTCCCACCGCGACGCCGTAGCGACCCTCGGCCACCAGCGTGTCGGGCACGCTCGATGCCCAATCGCCGGCACGCAACGTGCCGACCTCGATGGGCCACGGCAGCCGGTGGCGTGCGAAGAGCGGATCTCGGGGACGGCCCGCCACCGCCGCCCGCGCGCCTCCCGGCTCGTCTGCCGGCGCGTCTCCGATACCACAGCGCTGCGCCTCGAGCTCGCGGAGGGCGGCGAACAGCGGCGCGAACTTCTCGACGGCGCTCACGCCCTCCTCGCGCACGCAGCCGTGCGCCGAGAGGCCGTGCACGACGAGCCGGAACATCAGCGATCCCGCCTGTGCGGGGACCACGGCGAGCCGGGTCGGCTCGACCACGATCGCCCCATCGGCGGTGTGACCGCGCACGATGGTCGCCAAGGTGCCGATGCCGCCGTCCTCCTCGCCGACAACGCTGGCGACGTTGAGACGACCGCGCATGCGGACACCGGCATCCTTGATGGCCTTGGCGGCGAAGAGCGCGCAGCACAGGCCGCCCTTCATGTCCGCGGCGCCGCGACCGTACACCCGGCCGTCCCTGACGGTGGGGGCGAACGGCGGGGACGTCCAGGCGCCCTCGTCGCCCGGCGGCACCACGTCAACGTGCCCGTTGAGCAGGAGATCGCGACCCGGGATCGATGGTCCGGCGCCCGCGGCCGGGCCCCCGAGGCCGGCCCCGGCCGACTCGCCGATCCAGCCGACGACGCCGAGCGCCTCCTCGCGCTCCACCTCGGCGGAATAGTCGGGGTGCCTGGCGAGCGCCCGCAGGTCGATCTCCCAGGCATCGGTCGTCAGCCCCGCGCTGCGCATCCACTCGGCCACGGCAAGCTGCGCCGGGCTCTCGTCGCCGTCGAGGCTCGGGATGGCTACGAGCTCGCAGAGGAAGGCGACCAGGCCGCCAAGGTCGAGAACGTCCAGGCCGCGGCGTTCGACGGCGCTCAGCCGGGGGTCAGCGAAAGCGCCCAACGATCACTCCGCGTCGCGCAGCACGGGCCTCGTCAGACACGTGGGGCCGCCCTCCGCCTTGAAGGACAGAGGTTCGCCGGAGAAGGTGACGACCTCGCAGTCGGCCTCCTCCAGCAACCGGCGTGTGACCGGACTGCCGTCGAGCATGATGCAGCGGCGGGGGGCGACGGTGAGCACGTTGGTCGCCTGCGTGTGCAGGAACTCGTCCTCCGGTACCTCGAGCAGGCGCATGCCCCGCCGCCTGAGCTCTTCCCAGAAGGCGGTCGGCATCAGGGGCGGATACGCGACCGCCAGATCCACGTCGACCGGGCTGATGAGGCTCAGCAGGTGCAGGCACGCGTCTGGGCCGTGGAAGTAAGGCAGGTCATAGTCCAGCACCGTGATCCCGAGCGGCCCCAGCAAGCCGCGCAGCTGGCTCACGCCTTCGGAGTTGCTGCGAAAGCCGCGGCCCACGGCCAGCGTGTCGTGGTCGAGCCACATCGTGTCGCCGCCCTCGCAGCGGGCTTCTCCCTCGAGCCGGCCGTGCAGCGGGACGCCGCACGCCTGCAGCGTGCGGCCGAGCGGCTCTTCCTCTCCCCGGCGCAACCCCTTGCCCATGTGCAGAAGGATAGCGCCTGCGTCGATGACCAGCGCCGGGTCGAACACGAACACGCTGTCGGCGTGCTCCGGCAGCGGCTCTTCGTGGTAGAGCACCTCGACGCCCCAGGCGCCGAGGGCGTCGGCGAAGGCGTCGTGCGCGGCGCGAGCCGCCACAAGGTCGATCGCGGACGCGTAGTGCCAGCGCGCGGGATCGGCGGCGGCCATCGCCTCGCCTGGGCGCCGCATCACGACGCGGCGCAGCGGTGCGACCATGCTCTGGGCGCCGTAGCCTCGACTCATCCGCGCTCCTCTCCGGGGCGGCCGCGAGCGGCGGCTCCCTGGTGTAGTGGTCAGATCAGATCGCCGCCGAACGACGCCAGGATCGCCTTGGGCATCTCGAAACGTGCAGTCTTGAGCGGGTCGACGACCTGGGACACGCGCAACCGACCGGCGGCGCTCATGAGCATCGAAGCTTGAGCCGCCGGCAGGCCGAGGCGGGTCGCCAGCAGCTCGGCCATGTCCAGAGTGGCGCGGTCGGCGGCCTCGTCGAGAGTCTCGGCCAAGGCGATGGTGGCCACCACCTCTGGCGTCTCGACCAACGGGTTCGTCACCTCGAGCCCGCGCCGCACGTCGACGCGCAGCGTGACGCGCCCGGCGACCTCGACGCCGGTGCCGCAGATCTCGCCGTCGCCCATGAGAGCTTGGAGGTCGCCGGCCGCCAGCAGAGCGCCGGGCGCGGATACTGGCAGGTACACCGTCGCGCCCTCCCCGATCAGCCGCGTGTCCATGTTACCGCCGTGCGCGCCGGGCGACCCGCAGGCCACGGGCGCCCCGGAAGGCGCGACTCCGATGACGCCGATCATCGGCTCGATCGGCACGCGCACCCCGCCTCGGAGCATGACGATCCCCTGCTCGATCTCGACGACCTCGAAGACCGTCTCGCGAAAGCGGTCGCGCGTGACACCGAACTCCGGACTCACTGCCATCACGCCCCGACCGGCGACCTCGATGCGCTCGACGAACACCGCGAGGACGTCGCCCGGCCCGGCGCCCTCCACGAAGACAGGGCCGGTGGCCGGGTTGATGCGCTCCCCGTCGATCGCGGCCGGCGCCCGGCCCGGCGCGACGACCTGACCGGCGAAGCAGTCCGCGGTCTCGAGCTCGACTGTCTCCCCAAGGCGCACGCGCACGGCGGGAGGAGCATCCGCCGAGAGACTGTAGACGCTCCGCTCCCTAGAGAGGCGGATCACGGCGAAAGCGGCGGCGCGCTCAGTCGCCGTGGATCTTCCGCCGCCAGGGCGCCCACGACGTGGGCCGGTTCATGTCGGCATACTGATGCACCGGCGTGTCCTCGGGCGCCTTGAGCACGAGCAGGCCGTCCGCGTCCAGCACGTCCAGGGCGTCGGCCTGCATGAGAGCGAAGAGGCTGACGATGCCGACGGCGTCGTGGCCGCCGCCCAGCTCGTCCACGGTGAGCGTGTGATTGGCGACGAAACGCTTCCAGGTGACCGTCAGACGGTCCCAGGTGAAGTCGGCGCGCATGCCCCGCACGAGCAGCGAGAGCTCGCGGTCGCTCGAGCCGACGACGCGGCCCTTGCCGCGCCAGAAGACGAGGGGGAACTCCTCGCCGACCATCTGCTCGGTACGGTGCTTCATCGTCTCGATGGAGATCATGGGGCCTCCCGGCGGTGCGCTGCTCAGGTCAGTCTATCGTGCGGCCGTCGGCCGGGCGAACAGCGCCGCTCGCCTGCGGCGGCCGCGCCACCGGCCGGGAACCCCGCCGCCCGCGTTGCTCCGGCGGCGGGCCCTGAGTAGAGTCGTGGGTTGTGATGACGAACAGCGTGGCCCGCATCGACCTGCACTGCCACTCCCGCTACAGCGGCGCGACCGACATCTGGATGGCCCGGACGCTGCGCGTTGGAGAGCATACCGGCGACCCCGCCGAGATCTACCGGCGCGCCAAGACGCAGGGCATGACGCACGTGACGCTCACCGATCGCGACACGATCGAGGGCGGTCTGCGGCTCGCGCACCACGAGGACTTCGTGCTCGGTGAGGAAGTCACCGCGTTCTTCCCGTCCGAGGCGCACTCCGTGCAGGTGCTCGTCTGGGGCCTGGCGGAAGAACATCACGCCGAGATCCAGGCGCTGCGCTTCAACATCCACGAACTCGTGGCCTACCTGCGCCGTCACGAGATCGCCCACGGGCTGGCGCAGCCCACGTCGCTGCGCTCGAGCGGCCTGCGCCCAGACCAGTTCGAGCAGTTGCTGCTCCTCTTCTGCCTCTGGGAGGTCCGGGACGGAGCCACGCACAAGGCAGCCAACGACCTCGCGATCCGGCTCACGGAGACGAGCGCCGAGACGCTGGGCCGCCTCGCCGAGCACTACCGGATCGAGCCGGCGACGACGTCGATCAGCGGATTCGCGGGCTCGAACGACTTGAGCGGCCTCGACGTCGGCGCGACGTACACGGAGGTCGAGGCCGTCGACGGCGACCTCCTCGCCGGATTGCGCCGGGGCGCTACCTACCCGCGCGGCGAGATCGCCAGCACCGCGAAGACGGCACGCACCCTGGTCGGCCTCGCCTCGGAGGGCGTGAGCGGGCGCGGCGGGCGCGTGACGGCGTGGTTCCTGGACAACGTCATGGGTCCGGAGCCGCCGACGTGGCTCTTGCGCTCCTCGCTCAGCCAGAAGCTCCTCGGTCGCGCGCTGGGCGTCACCAACCGGCGGCCGGGCAACGGTGGCCGCCGGCCGTGGCGGATGACCGCCGTCTCCGAGGTCGCCGAAGCGCTGCAGCAGGGCGGCCTCGGCGAAGGCCCGCAGCGCTACCGTCGGCTCGCCGAGATCATCGACGAGACGTGGAAGCGCGCGACGGTCGAGCACTTCGACGCGCTGCGCGAAGCCCTTGCCGACGAGGACGGCCGCGCCGGCGACGCGCTCCAGGACCTCGCCGGCGTCCAGGTCCTCCTGGCGCCCTACTTCATCGCCGCCGCCTTCCGGGCACGCGAGGAGAGGCACTCCTCCCGACTCGCCGGCGCGCTCGAGGACGCCGGCCTGTTGCCGCCCAGCCCGGCGCCCGGCGTGCCACGAGTGGCGATGTTCACCGACACGTATCTGGATCTCAACGGCGTCGCCACCGTCCTCCAGGCCATCAACGCGGAGGCGCGTCAGGAAGGATATCCGCTCACCATCGTGTCGTGCGGCGAGAAGCGTGCGGGGAGCCCCGGGCACGAGCAGTTCGCCGCGCTGGAACGCGTCAACCTCGAGGTCTACAGTGACTTCCCGCTCGACATCCCTCCGCTGCTCGAGATGCTGGCGTGGTGCGAGAACGAGCGCATCGACGTCATCCACGCCGCCACGCCCGGCCCCGTGGGCCTGGCGGCGTCAGTGCTCGCTCGGGCTCTGGACCTGCCCCTCATCGGCACCTATCACACGGACGTGCCCCGGCTCGGCTACTTCCTCACGGGGGACCACCTCCTCGAGGAGGTGCTCTGGAACTACATACGCTGGTTCTACCGCAGCTGCGAGGCGGTCTTCACGCCGTCGCGCGGCGTGGAGAGGGAGCTCGCCGCGCGTGGTCTCGCCGTCCGCTTCGAGCCGCTCGACCAGGCGGTCGACGCCGAGGCCTTTTCTCCGGAGCGCCGCGACGCGGGTCTCCACCATGAGCTCGGCGGCGAAGGCCATGTGATCCTCTGGGTCGGGCGCGTGTCGGCCGAGAAGAACCTCGAGCTGCTGGCGACCGCCTTCGCCGCCATCCGCGAGCACCGCGACGACGTGAGCCTCGTGATCGTCGGGGACGGTCCATACCGCAAGACGCTTGAGGAGCTGGCGCCGGAAGCCACCTTCCTCGGCTTCCGCTCCGGCGAAGAGCTGGCACGCATCTACGCGTCATCGGACGTGTTCGTCTTCCCCGGCGCCGCAGAGACCTTCGGCCAGGTCGTGCTCGAGGCGGCGATGTCCGGGCTGCCGACGGTCGTCATGGCGGGATCCATCCCCAGCGAGGCGGTCGTCCCCGGGAAGACAGCGCTCACAGTCAGCCCGGGCAACGTGAACGGCGTCCGCGACGCCATCGAGACCCTCCTCGACGACCCCGAGCTGCGCGCGCGGATGGGCGCCGCCGCGCGCATCAACGCTGAGGGACGCACCTGGAAGAAGGCGTTCGCGCACTTCAAGGACGTCTACGCGGACGTGCGCTGGTGAGATCCGCGTGAGCGGCTCCGCGTGGGACGGGAGCGGCCGGGGTCCGGGCGCCGCGCTCTTCCTGCTCGCGCATCACGATGACGAGGTCTTCTGCGCTGGAGCGCTGGCGGCGGCGCTCGCCGCGGGCCGCCGCCTCAAGCTCCTCTGGGCGACGGCGGGCGGGCTGGCGCCAGCGGCGCGCCGCCTCGCCGAGGGTCGCAGGGTCCAGCGCCTCCTGGCGTTGCCCGACGCCGACGTCCGCCTGCTCGGGCTGCCGGACCAGCACGCCGTGGAGCACCTCGACCACCTCGAGGCCGAAGCCGCCGGGCTGATGGACGACGTCGACGAGGTCTACGTGACGGCGTGGGAGGGTGGCCACCCGGATCACGACGCGATGAACCTCGTCGCGGCGCGGCTGCGGACGCGGGCGGCGGGAGCGGGCGGCGGGAGCCGCACGATGCTCGCGGGCAGCGCGCCTCACTTCTTCGAGTTCGGGCTGTACCGGCGCGGCCGTGGCGGGCTGGCCGTCAAGACGCCGCTCCTCCCTGCCGAGCCGCTGCTGGACGCGAGCGCTCTGGCGCTGCGCCGCGCGCTCGCGCGCGCCGACTCCAGCCAGTGGCCGCCCCTCGGCGTCCTGGCCGCCGCCGGCCGCCTGCAGGGCACGTGGGCGACCGAGCCGGTGCGCGAGCTGCCGGCGGGCCGCGACTACTCGCTTCCGCCGGCGCCCGAGCCTCTGCTCTACCGTCTCTACACCCGCTGGGATTTCGACGGCTTCCGCGGGGCCGCCGGCATCTGACCCGCGGAGGTCGCGGTCGCGCACGCGGGCCAACGTGCGCCAGTGCCGCTGGAACACGCCAGGCGCACCCGCCGGGCCAAGCGCACCCGCCGGGCCGCGACTACTTGCGCTGCACCACCCCGACGCCGTCGCCGACGGGGAGGAGCACGAACGTCAGGCCGGCGTCCGCCGCGAGCTCGGCGCTGAGCCGGCGCGCGGCGTCCACCGATGCCTGCGACCAGTGGCCGTCGCCCCGGCCGCCGGCCGCCGTGCCGTCCATGAGCAGGTTGTCGATCAGCACGAGTCCTGCCGGCGCCAAACGGTCGAGGGCGAGCTCGACGTACCGCGGGTATCCGGCCTTGTCGGCGTCGATGTAGATCAGGTCGAAGAGGCCGGCAAGCGCCGCCATCGTCACCGCGGCGTCACCCTCGATGACGTCGACGCGGGCGCCGTCGGGATCTCGGCCCAGGAACTCCCGGGCGGCGGCGATCATCCTGGGGTCGCTCTCCAGCGACGTGACCCGGCCGCCCTCGGCGAGGCCGCGGGCGATCCGCAGCGCCGTGTAGCCGATCGCCAGTCCGACCTCGAGCACCGCGCGCGCGCCCACCGCCCGTGCCAGCATCGCCACCAGCGCGGCGGTCTCGGCGTCGGCGATGGGCACGTGGTGCTCTGCGGCGTAGGCCTCCATGTCGGCCAGCAGGGGGTCGCTCCCCGGGCGCACGGAGGCGAGATACGCATCCACTTGGTCGGTCCGGATCATGGCCGTGATGTACCCGCGGCAGGGAGCGGCGAAGCCGCTAGGGCCGCGGGACGAGCCCGACGCGCTCGCGCACCTTGGCGAGCGTGCGGCTCGCGATGGCCTCGGCGCGGTCGGCCCCGGTCTTGAGCACGTCGACGGTGTAGGCCTTGTCCGCTTCGAGCTCCTTGATGCGCGCCTGGATCGGCGTCAGCGCCGCGACCACGACCTCGCCGAGGTCGGCCTTGAAGTCGGCGTAGCCTTTGCCCTCGTAGCGGCGCTCGATGTCGGCGACGGGCTCACCGGCGAGCGCGCCGTAGATGTCGAGCAGGTTGGTGAGCGCCGGCTTGTCCGGGCCCCCGCGGACCTCCGCGCCCGAATCGGTCACCGCACGCTTGATCTTGCGCCGGATGACGTCGGGCGGGTCCATGACCGCGACGTAGCTGTTCTCCGACCCGGCGCTCTTGCTCATCTTCTTGGTCGGGTCGTCCAGGCTCATCACCCTGGCGCCGCCTGCGCGGATGATCGGCTCCGGGACGACGAACGCCTTGCCGAAGGCGTTGTTGAAGCGTTCGGCGACGTCCCGGGTCAGCTCCACGTGCTGCTTCTGGTCCTCGCCGACCGGCACGGCGTCGGCGCGGTAGAGCAGGATGTCGGCGGCCATCAGGACCGGGTAGTCAAACAGCCCGACGGCGATGCTCTCGCCCTCCGCTTCGGCGGTCTTGTCCTTGTACTGGGTCATGCGCCGAAGCTCGCCCATGTAGGTGATGGTGTTGAGGATCCACATGAGCTCGGCGTGCGCCGGCACGTGGCTCTGGACGAAGACGATCGACCGCTCGGGATCGACGCCCGAGGCGAGGAAGAGATTGACGAGGTCGATGGTGTTGCGCCGCAGCTCGGCGCGCACCTGCCTCACGGTGATGGCGTGCAGGTCGACGGCGCAGTAGACGCAGTCGTGGGTCTCCTGCATGTCCACCCAGTTGCGGACGGCGCCGAGATAGTTGCCGAGGTGCAGCGTGCCGGAAGGCTGGATGCCGCTGAAGACGCGCGGCCGCCGTTCAGGCCTGGGGGCCTCGGCTTCCGGCTGCTTGTCGGCGGCTTCGCTCACGGAGGTGAAGTCTACCGAAGCGCAAGCAGGCGAGCCACTCGCAGCAAGCCGGAGGAGCGGCGAAGAAGAACGCGGGCGGGCTCTGATTGCTTGTGCCGGGCGCGGAGCGTTCCGGCCCGGCGGGTGGCCGCGCCGGTCAGGCGCCCGGCGTGCGGTGCGCTTCGTCGCTCAGAGGGGCGATGACGCCTTCGAGAGCGGCGCCCCTCCGGCGCGTCTCGGCGTCCCCGGACCCGCTGCGCCGCCCGGTGATGAAACGGATGAAGTAGTAGAACCACATGGCGAAGAGCCATATGAGCTCGATCAGGTAGAGCCAGGTCGGCCACATGACGACGGCGAGCAGGGCCTTTCCCAGCACGACCTCGAGCACGAGGAAGATGCCGAGCGCGACGATGGCCGCGCGGAAGTACCGCTTGCGCGGCCCGTCCTCCCAGTCACGTGCGACGCGCGTGAAGGCGAGGATGGCGATCCCGGCGTAGAAGGCGAGGAAGATCGCCTGCGCCGGCCAGGAGGTCAGCAGATCGCGCAACCAGCGCGCGGCCTGAGCGTTCTCGTCGCTCGTCAGCATGTGGATCATGGCGATCACGCTGGCTCCTCTGTCCGGCCCGGCCGAGTGCGCTTCTCCCTTCAATAGTACTCCGGGGGGCCGGGCGGGCAAGTGACGCCCCATGGACCGGCGCAGCGCAGGGCGGCGGCGGGCCGGGCGCGAGGCGATGCGAAGCGGGAGGCGGCGGCAGGGAGGCCGCCCCTGTGGGCGAACAGGGAGGTGCGGCCCGCACCATCCTCGATCAGGCCGCTCGAGCGAGGTGGCCCGATGAGCGACACGAGCGTGACCCTGCGGCTCCAGAGCATCGACGACTTCTTCCACCAGCCGCACATCGACCCGCGGTCCGAGTGGTTTGAGCACTACAGCCTCACGTCCGGCCTCGAGTACGTGGTGGAGAAGGTCGCCGACACGCCCCGGACGACGCACGTGCGCGTCGACATCCACCTCCCGGCGGAGGCGGTCGAGGACGCTCTCGCGGAGAGCGTCGCGGTCGGCATCGAGCGCTACTGCGAGGCGCGCCTGCGGACCGTCGACCACGCCGCTCGCGAGGACCGTTCGCGCGGGTGGCTCATGCTCGCGTTCTCGGTCTTCGTGGTGTTCGCTCTCGTCTGGATAGCGCAGCAGTTCGCGAGCAAGCAGGAGAGCCTGCTCGGCGTCGCCTCGGAGGGCCTGAGCATCGCGGCGTGGGTCATGCTCTGGCACCCGCTCGAACACCTGGTGTTCAATCGCTGGGACCACCGGCTCGACGGCCGGGTCCTGCGCACAGTGCGCGACCACTGCACCGTGACGATCGCCGCGATCGAGTCGCCGGCCCCGATGGCCTGAGGCTCACGTTGCCGCGCGGCGCGGCCGGTGCTACCCTGCTCGGGAACCAAGGACGCCCGGCTGAAGGTCGCGTGAGAGTCCGCGCCGCTACGGCGGTCGCGGACGCCGAAGGGGCAAGGTGAGCGCCGGATGCGCCGCCGAAACTCTCAGGCACCCGGAACGCGACCGGACGGGCCCCTGAAGCAAGCGGACGCTGGTCGCGTCCGCTGCGGACAGGGTGATGGCGACATCGCTCTGTCCTTTGACGTTTAAGGGGGGACCATGGCCGCTGAACATCAGCGCGTGATCGCCGACCGCATCAGACGCCTGGGTACCGAGACCGCCTTCGCGGTATCCGCCGAGGCCGCCGAATGGGCGGGCCAAGGCCACAAGGTCTACCCGTTCCACCTCGGCGACATGGACCTGCCCACCCCGGCGAACATCGTCGCCGCGACCGAGAAGGCGATCGCCGACGGCCGGACCGGATACTGCCCCAACGCCGGCATCCCAGCGTTGCGCGAGGCTCTGGCGGCCGACATCGGCGCCTCGCACGGGCTCGAGCTCGCTCCCGCGAACGTCGTCGTCGAGCCCGGCGGCAAGCCCGTGATCGGCAAGTTCATCCTCGCGCTCATGAACCCGGGCGACGGCGTCCTGTACCCCAACCCGGGCTACCCGATCTACGAGAGCCAGATCGAGTTCCACGGCGGCGTCGCGCAACCCTACGGGTACGTCGAGGGCGCCGAGAACTTCGAGCTGGACTTCGAGGCGCTGGAGCGGCAGGTCACGCCGAGCACGCGCCTGCTCATCTTCAACAACCTGCAGAACCCGACCGGCGCCGAGAGCTCGCCGGGCGAGCTCGAGCGCATGGCTGAGTTCGCTCTCCGTCACGACCTCACGGTGCTCAGCGACGAGGCCTACTGGGACACCCGCTACTCGGGCGTCAGCCGCTCGATAGCCTCGCTGCCCGGCATGGCGGAGCGCACCGTCATCCTCTACACGTTCGGCAAGAAGTTCGCCATGACCGGCTGGCGCCTGGGCGCTGCCATCGGGCCTGCCGAGATCGCCGGTGTCATCGCCAAGCTCAACGTCAACGACGAGAGTTGCTCCAACCACTTCGTCCAGTACGGGGCGCTCGAGGGGCTGACGGGTGACCAGAGCGGTCCGCGGGAGATCATCCGCGTCCTCAAGGAGCGCCGCGACGCTTGCGTCGACCTGCTCAACGAGATCCCCGGCGTGAGGTGCTTCCGTCCGGAGGCGACGTTCTACGCGTTCCCCAACGTCACCGGCCTCATGAAGGCCAAGGGCCTGTCCACCTACGACGAGCTGCGGCGCTCTGCGCTGGAGCAGACGGGCGTGAGCTTCTGCACCCGTCTGCACTTCGGCCGCGCGCTCCCCGGCGAAGCAGAGTCCTACGCGCGCTTCGCCTACTCGGGCATCCCCGTTGCCGAGATCCGCGAGGGCCTCGGCAAGCTGAAGGAGTGGGCACAGATATGAGCGAGCTCGACCGGACCCCTTTCCACAGCCGTCATGTCGCGCTGGGCGCGAAGATGGTCGACTTCGGCGGCTGGGAGATGCCGGTGCAGTACCCGGTCGGCATCATCGCCGAACACCTCGCCACCCGTGGCGGCGCCGGGCTCTTCGACGTGTCGCACATGGGACGTTTCACGCTCCGCGGCCCCGGCGCCCTGCCGTTCCTGCAGCACGTGCTCACCAACAACGCCGAGGCGCTCGACCTGCTCCAGGCGCAGTACACCATCGTGCCCACGGAGACCGGCGGAGCCGTGGACGACGCCTACCTGTACCGCTTCCATGAGGGCGAGTACCTGCTCGTCGTCAACGCCGCCAACCGCATCAAGGACTGGGGGCACTTCGAGGAGCACCTCGCCGGCGTCCCCGAGGTCGAGCTCACCGACGAGACCGGCGAGATCGCGATGCTCGCGCTGCAGGGTCAGTCGAGCCGCGACATCCTGGCCGGCCTGATCGAGACGGGCGCTCTGCCGGACCCGTTCCGCAACGAACTCAGCATCGCGACGCTCGCTCTGCCAGACCCCGCGGGCGGGAAGCCGCGCCTGGTCGAGACGCGCATCGGCCGGACCGGCTATACCGGGGAGCCGCTCTGCTTCGAGCTGTTCGTGGCGGCCGAGCACGGGCCGGCCCTGTGGGACGCGCTCGTGGGAGCGGGCGCCGCGCCCGTGGGGCTCGGCGCCCGCGACACCCTGCGTCTCGAGGCCGGCTTGCCCCTTTACGGGCACGAGCTCGGCATCGACCCGGACGGCGTGGAGATCCCCATCATGAGTTGCCCGCTGGCGACGTTCGCAGTCAGCTTGTCGCCGCGCAAGGGCGACTACGTCGGCCGTTCGGCGCTCGCGCGTCAGCACGCCGCCTATGGACTCATCCTCGAGCGCGACTACTCGCTGCTCCAGGACCTGCCCAAGATGACGCAGCCGGTCGCCGTCACCGGGCGCGGGATCGCCCGCGAGGGCGCCCCCGTGTACCGCGTCGGCGAGCAGGCAGGCTGGGTCACGAGTGGGACCATGGTCCCCTACTGGGGCGTCGAGGGCGACGGCCTCTGCTCGACCACGACCGACGACCATGCGCTGCGCTCGATCGCGCTCGCCTACGTGGACAGCCGCATCGTCGAGGACGACGAGGTGGAGATCGACGTGCGCGGCAAGCGCGTACCCGGGCTCGTCGTCCCGTACCATCTGCGCAGCGACGCGCCGCCGAGTGCGCGGGCGATCGTCTGGGACTACACGCCGCAACTCACCGAGCTCGAGGGCGGCGAGGCCGGCGAGAAGGCCCTGCGGCTGCTCGCCGGCGCCATCGCCAACCACGTCTGGCGCCAGGACGAGTGCATCGACCTGATCCCGAGCGAGATGACGGCTTCGCCGATGGCCCGCCTGCTCTCTGTCACCGACCCTGCCTTCCGCTACGCCGAGCACAAGAAGACGGAGGCGTTCTACGACCTCGAGGTCTTCTACTACCAGGGGACCGCGTTCATCCACGAGGTCGAGCGCCTGCTCGTCGGCGAGCTGCGCGCGTACCTCGGCTGCCCCGAGGTGGAGACGCGCGTCGTCAGCGGCCAGATGGCCAACACGGCCGTGTTCAGCGCTCTGGTCGACTACCTCAACCGCGCCGACCGCAAGGCGGAGCCGCGCCGCATCGGCAAAGTACTCAACAACCACATCGCGCGCGGGGGGCACCTGAGCGCGCAGCCCATGGGCGCCCTGCGCGACTACGTCGCCCGCGATCCGCGTACCGAGATGCCCGCCGTCGTGGACATCCCGGTCCTCGCGGACAACCCGTACAAGGCAGACGTACCGGCGCTCCTCGAGCTCATCGAGCAGGAGCGCCCCGAGCTCATCATCCTTGGCAAGAGCATGGTGCTGCACCCGGAGCCGGTGTACGAGGTCCGCACGTTCCTCGACGAAGCCGGCCTCGGGGCCGTGCTCATGTACGACATGGCGCACGTGCTCGGCCTCGTCGGCCCTCACTTCCAGCAGCCGTTCGCCGAAGGCGCCGACATCGTCACCGGGTCGACGCACAAGACCTTCTTCGGCACGCAGCGCGGCATCATCGGCGCGCGCTGGCAAGAGCCCGAGGAGCGCTACCACCTCTGGGAGGCGATCGAGCGCCGCGCCTTCCCCGGCTCGGTGAGCAACCACCACCTCGGCACGCTGGTCGGCCTGCTCATGGCGGCCTACGAGATGAACCACTTCAAGGACACCTACCAGCAGGCCGTCATCGGCAATGCCAAGGCCTTCGCGGTGGCGCTCAAGGGCGCCGGGCTGGACGTCGCCGGCGACCCAGCGGTGGACTACACGGAGACGCATCAGGTCGTCGTCCGGGTCGGCTACGGCAAGGGCGCGGAGGTCGCCGGCCTGCTCGAGGAGAACGGCATCATCTGCAACTACCAGGCGGCGCCCGACGAAGAGGGCTTCACCGCGTCGGGCGCCTTGCGTCTCGGCGTCGCCGAGATGACGCGCTTCGGCATGGGTCCCGGCGACTTCGCCGAGGTCGCCGGCCTCATGGCGGCGGTCATCAACGACGGGGCCGCCGTGTCGCACGACGTCAAGGCGCTGCGCTCGCGGTTCACGGAGCTCGGCTACTGCTTCACGGGACCCGAGTTCGATCCGCTGGTCCAGCGGCTGCACGAGCTTATCTGAAACGGCGTTCGACTCGCCGCCTCGCGCGGCGTGTCGATGAGAGGAGCGGGGACATGGCACTGAGCTTCGGGCCCAGGCGCGCGGACTACTTCGAGATCGGAGCGCCCGAAGACGGGCGCGGGCCTCTTTCGGCGGCCGACCTCGTCCATTTCGAGAAGCTCGACCTGATCTACCGGTCGCTCTGCGCCCTCCTCTTCAACTACGTGCCCACGTCGGGCCACCCCGGCGGCTCCATCTCGTCGGGGCGCTTCGTCGAGGCCATCCTCTTCGATGCGGCCGAGTACGACCTTGCCGACCCGGACCGCGACGACGCCGACATCGTCTCCTACGCCGCCGGCCACAAGGCGATGGGCCTCTACGCACTCTGGGCGCTGCGCGACGAGATCGCGCGCGTGGCGGAGAGCGGCGGCGGCCTGTTGCCTGCCGATATCAGCCACCGTCTGCGCCTCGAGGACCTGCTCGGCTTCCGCCGCAATCCGATCACCGACACGCCGCTCTTCCGCGCCTTCGGCGCCCGGGCGCTGGACGGCCACCCCACGCCGGCGACGCCGTTCGTGCGCCTCTCCACCGGCGCCTCCGGCGTCGGCATGGCCAGCTCCATCGGGCTCGCCATCGGCGCGCGTGATTTCTACGGCGCGGCCGCTCCGCGCGTACACATCATCGAAGGCGAGGGCGGCCTGACGCCCGGCCGCGTGGGCGAAGCGCTCGCCGCGGCCGGAACCGCGTCTCTTGGCAACGTCCTCGTGCACCTCGACTGGAACCAGGCGTCGATCGACAGCGAGAAGGTGTGCCGCGACGGGAGCGTCCCCGGCGACTACGTCCAGTGGGATCCGCGGGAGCTGTTCTACCTGCACGACTGGAACGTGATCTCGGTGGCCGACGGCCGCGACTTCCAGCAGGTCGTCGCAGCCCAGCGGCAGGCGCTCGAGATCGACAACGGCCAGCCGACGGCGATCGTGTATCGCACGGTCAAGGGCTGGCAGTACGGCGTCGAAGGCAAGGCCTCGCACGGCGGCGGCCACAAGCTCTGCTCGGAAGGCTTCTACGAAGCCGTCGCAGGGCTCACCGAGTCCGGCGCAGCCGCGCTGCCCATCTGCGAGCCGGGCGACCAGCGCTGCCTGCAGTCCGAGCGCGGCGACGCCGTTCGCGAAGAGTGCTTCTGGGCCGCGCTCGAGGTCGTGCGCGACGCGATCCAGCGCGACGGCGACGCCGTCGCCGCCCTCTGCGGCCGCCTGCGCGCCTCCCGCGAGCGCCTCGACGCACGGGCTCGCTGCCCGCGCGCAGATGCGCCGCACGTCGACGCTGTGTACGCGGCTGCAGCCGAAGGGGCCGCGCGGATCCCGGACGAACTGCGCCTTGCAGCCGGCTCGTCCGCCACGCTGCGCGGCGAGCTCGGCCGCAGCCTGCACGTCCTCAACCGGGACTCCGGCGGCGCCTTGCTGGCCGCCGCCGCCGACCTGCTCGGCTCCACCAGCCTGAGCGCCGCCGGCGACGGCTTCCCCGGCGGGTTCTGGAACGCCGACACCAACCCCGGCTCGCGCCTCCTCGCCACCGGCGGCATCTGCGAGGACGCCATGGTCGGCATCCTCTCCGGCATCTCCGCCTACGGCCACGGCCTCGGCGTGGGCTCCTCCTACGGCGCCTTCCTCGCGCCGCTCGGGCACATCGCCGCGCGACTCCACGCGATCGGCGCGCAGGCCCGGCGCGCGGTCTCCGGTGAGCAGTACAAGCCGATCATGCTCGTCTGCGGCCACGCCGGCCTCAAGACCGGCGAAGACGGCCCCACCCACGCCGATCCGCAGGCGTTACAGTTGCTGCAGCAGAACTTCCCGCTCGGCACGGCCATCTCGCTCACGCCGTGGGACCCGCAGGAGCTGTGGCCCCTCACGGCGACAGCTCTCGCGGCACGGCCGGCGGTGATCTCGGCGTTCGTCACGCGCCCCAATGAGACGGTGCTCGACCGCGCGGCGCTGGGGCTTGCTCCCGCAGAGGCCGCCGCCGCCGGACTCTACGTCCTGCGGAGGCCCGCCGGCGCTCCCGACGTCACCGTCGTCCTCCAGGAGAGCGCCGTCACCTATGCCTTCGTCGAGGAAGCGCTGCCGCTGCTCGAGCAGGCGGGCGTGGACGCGCTGGTCTACTACGTCGCCAGCGCCGAGCTCTTCGACCTCCTGCCGGCCGAGGAGCGCCTCGCGCTCTTCCCGGAGGCGCGTGCCCGCGAGGCGTTCGGCATCACCGGCTTCACCCTGCCGACGCTCTACCGATGGATCCACTCGCAGGAGGGCCTCGACGCGGCGCTCCACCCGTACCGCAAGGGTCACTATCTGGGCAGCGGCCAGGGCGAGGCAGTGCTGGCCGAGGCCGGCCTCGACGGCGAGAGCCAATTCCAGGCGATCAGGGCCTATCTCGATCGGCAGGTGCGCTAGGCCCGAGAGTCGGCGGCGTGACGCCCGCGTCGGCGACGCGGGCGTCACGCCGGGCGCGCCGGACGCAATCTCCGGCGCGCCAAGCTTCCCCAGCGCGCGCACCGGGTATTCACTGCCCATGGATCTTGAAGCCCCGCAGTGCAGCGTGGATTTCGCGCGGCTCGCCGACCCGATGAAGGACGTCATCACGTGCGAGCGCGGCGGCATGGTGTTCGACGGCGTCGACGTGGCCGGCATGGCCGAGACCACGCCGACGCCGTTCTTCCTCTTCAGCGCCGCGCAGATCGACCGCAACGTCGCGGCGCTGCGCGACTCCTTCCGCCGGTTCCACCCGGCGACGCGCGTCTTCTACGCCAGCAAGGCGTGCTCCAACCTGTGGTTCCTCGACCGCGTGCGGCGCGCTGGCATCGACATCGAGGTGAACTCGGGCGGGGAGCTCTGGAAGGCGCGCAAGGCCGGCTTCGAGCCGCGACAGATCATCTTCAACGGCGTCGCCAAGACGCGCGCCGAGGTGGCGGCGGCGCTCGAAGGCCCGATCGAGGCGCTCGTCGTCGACTCCGTCTTCGAGCTGCGGCGGATAGCGGATGTGGCCGCCGACCTGCGCAAGCATGCCCGGGTCGCGCTGCGCGTCGACCTCAACGTCGCCAGCGAGACGCACCCCGGCCTGCGCACCAGCAAGGGTGCCAAGGCCGGCATCGACGTCAATGAGGCGCTGGGGGCGTTCGGCCTCGCCGCCCAACTGCCCAACGTCGATCTCGTCGGGATGCACTACCACATCGGCTCGCAGATCACGCGCGTGGAGCCGTACATCGAGGCGCTCGAGGCCGCGCTGGCGCTCCTGACGCGCATCGAGACGGCGCACGACGTCCGCCTCGAGCACCTCAACATCGGCGGCGGCTTCGCGATCCCCTACTACGACCGCACCGGCGACGAGCCGGACACGTACTTCGAGGCGCCGCACACGCTCGAGGGCTACGCGCGCGAGATCGGCAGTCGAGTGGAGGCGGCGCGCCCGGACCTCCAGCTCTACCTGGAGCCGGGGCGCGCCATCGCCGGCAACAGCGCCATCCTCGTGAGCCGCGTCGAGGCCGAGAAGACGAAGCTCGTCGAGGCCGCCCACGGGCGCATCTCGCGCGAGGACTGGCTGATGATCGACGCCGGCTTCAACACGATCCTCGAGCACTCGAGCTATCACTGGTACTTCCGCGCCGTGGTCGCCAACCACTGCAGCAAGCCGACGGTGCGGCCGTTCCGCATCGGCGGCCCGCTGTGCGACGGCGGCGACGTCTACACCGGCGACCCCGGATCCGACTACCGCTACCTGCCGACGTGCACGAAGGTCGGCGACGTCGTCGCCTTCTTCGACGTCGGCGCCTACTCGCTGGAGTGCATGAGCGCCTACAACGGCCGCGACCAGGCGGCCGCCTACCTCATCGACGAGAGCGGCATGCGCGAGATCGCCGCCCGCCGCACGGTCGAGGACTTCGTCGCCAACGAGCACTTCGGCGAGGGCGCCGCGACGAGCTGAGCGCCCCGGCCCGGGGCCACGGGCGCATGCCGGGCAGCGGCGTCCGGCGCGCGGCCCAGCAACGGAGAAGGGCCCGCGCGGCGTCTGCCGCGCGGGCCCTTTGACTGCCTGGGTCGACGCGCGACCCTCCTCAGTCCGCGTCTATCTCCTCATCCGTGGCGCCGCTCTCGCTGACGACCATGCGGGCGATGGCGCTGACGACGTCGCCCTCGCGCATGTTCATGACTTTGACGCCCTGGGTGGCGCGGCCGTGCCGGCTGATGCCGTCGGCGCGCATGCGGATGACCACGCCGTCGCGGCTCTGGAGCACGATCTCGTGGTTCTCGCGCACGGCCTTGACGCCGACCAGATAGCCCTTGCGGTCGGTGAGCGCGATCGTCCGGACGCCGATGCCGCCGCGCCCGGTGATGCGGTACTCACTGATCGGCGTGCGCTTGCCGAACCCGTTCTCGGTGATCACGAAGAGGTCGCTGTCGTCGCGGGCGATGTCCATGGTGATCACTTCGTCACCCTTGCGCAGGCGCATGCCGTGCACGCCCGAGGCGCTGCGACCGGTCGGGCGCACGTCGCTCTCGTGGAACCGGATCGCCTGGCCCAGGCGGCTGATCATCATGATGTCGTCGTCGCCCGAGGTGTTGCGCGCCACCAGCAGTTCGTCGTCTTCGCGGATCTTGATGGCGATGATGCCATCGGCCTTGAGCTTGGTGTTGTAGGAGGCGAACAACGTCTTCTTCACGATGCCCTTGCGCGTGCCGAGGATGAGGTACTTGCCATCGCTCTCTTCGAAGTTGCGCGTGTTGATGACGGCGCAGATCTTTTCGTCCTGGCGTAGCGGCAGCAGGTTGACGATGTGCTTGCCCTTGGCGTTGCGGCCGGCGAGCGGCAACTCGTGCACCTTGAGCCGGTAGACCTTGCCGACGCTGGTGAAGAACAGCAGGTAGTTGTGGGTGCTGGTGATGAAGAGGTGCTCGACCTCGTCTTCTTCCTTGAGGTCCATGCCGGCGACGCCGATGCCGCCGCGCCGTTGCTGGCGGTAGGTGGCGACAGGGATGCGCTTCACGTAGCCGGTCTTGGTGATCGTGATCGCCATCTGCTCCTCGGCGATGAGGTCCTCGAGGTCGATCTCGCCTTCGTCCGGCACGATGTCGGTGCGCCGGTCGTCGTTGTAGAGGCGCTTGATCTCGGCGAGCTCGCCCTTGATGAGGGCGAGGATCGAGCCCTCATCACCGAGCAACTCGCGCAGTTCCTTGATGCGGGCGAGCAGGCCGGCATGCTCTTCCTTGACCTTGTCGCGCTCGAGGCCGGTGAGTCTCTGGAGCCGCAGGTCGAGGATCGCCTGGGCCTGCGGCCGCGTGAGCTCGAAGGTGTCGATGAGCGCCTCGCGGGCGATGTCCCCGTCCGGCGACTTGCGGATGATGCTGATGATCTGGTCGAGATTGTCGAGCGCGACAAGCAGGCCTTCGAGGATGTGGGCTCTCGTCTCGGCCTTGTCGAGCTCGAACTTGGTGCGCCGGATGACGATCTCTTTCTGGAAGGCGATGTACGCCTGCAGCATCTCCGGCAGCGTGAGCGTGCGCGGCACGCCGCCGACCAGGGCGATGTTGATGACCCCGAAGGTCGTCTGCATCTGGGTGTGCTTGTAGAGCTTGTTGAGCACCACCATGGGGATGGCCTCGCGCTTGAGCTCGATGACGAGGCGCATGCCGGCCCGGTCCGACTCGTTACGCAGGTCGCTGATCTCGGTGATCTTCTTGGTCTTCACGAGGTCGACGATGTTGTCGATCAGCGAGGCGCGGTTCACCTGGTACGGCAACTCGGTGACGATGATGGCGCTGCGGTTGCCCTTGATCTGCTCGGTGTGCGCCTTGGCGCGCACGCGGATGCGCCCGCGGCCCGTCCGATAGGCCTCTTTGAAGCCGCCCGTGCCGAGAATGACGCCACCGGTGGGGAAGTCGGGACCCTTGATGAACTCCATGAGGTCATCGGCGGTGGCCTGGGGATTGTCGACCAGGTGATAGATGGCGTCGACGACCTCGCCGAGGTTGTGCGGCGGGATGTTCGTCGCCATGCCGACGGCGATGCCCGATGCACCGTTGACCATGAGGTTCGGCATGCGGCTCGGGAGGACGCGCGGCTCGCGCCGGGTCTCGTCGTAGTTCGGCATCCAGTCGACCGTGTTGGCGTCGAGGTCGCGCAGCATCTCCACGGCGATCTTGCTGAAGCGCGCCTCGGTGTAGCGCATGGCCGCCGGCGAGTCGCCCTCGACCGAGCCGAAGTTGCCCTGGCCGTCGACGAGCGTGTAGCGCATGTTGAAGTCTTGCGCCATGCGCACGAGGGTCGGGTAGATGACGGCTTCGCCGTGCGGGTGGTAGTTACCGGAGGTGTCGCCGGCGATCTTGGCGCACTTGCGGTGCGCTTTGTTCGGCGCGAGGCCGAGGTCGTTCATCGCGACGAGGATGCGGCGCTGGCTGGGCTTGAGGCCGTCGCGCACGTCCGGGAGGGCGCGGTCGGTGAGCACGCTCATCGCATAGTCGATGAACGACGAGCGCATCTCGTCCTCGAGCTCGATGGGCTCGATCTTGCCTTCGAGCGTCTGCAGAGAATCAGACATCGAGGAACCGCACCTCCTTCGCGTTCTTCTCGATGAAGGCGCGGCGCGGCTCGACCTTGTCGCCCATCAGCATCGTGAAGACCTCGTCGGCGGCCTGGCCGTCCTCCATGGAGACGAGCATCAGGGTGCGCGTCATGGGGTTCATGGTGGTCTCCCAGAGCTGGTCCGGGTTCATCTCGCCGAGACCCTTGAAGCGCTGCAACTGCATGCCCTCCTTGGTGAGCTCGACGATCTGTACGCGCAATTCCTCATAGCTCGCCGCGTCGGACTTGCGGTTGCCGAGGTGCAGGGTGAACGGCGGGCGTCCGACGAGCTCCGCGATGCGCGAGTGGACGCGCCTGAGCGACTGGAACTCGCGCCCGGCGAGGGCCGCGAAGGGGATCTTCAGGTTCGCGGCCAGGCCCGTGCGTCGCTCGACCAGACGCGTGTCGGCGATCTGTTGCTCCTCGTCGACGCCGAGGACATCGATGACGTAGCGCTTGTCGATGTCCTCGCGCAGTGCCTCGAGGAGCTGGGCGAACGACGTGATGTCCGCCTCGATGACCGGGCCGTTCTTGAGCCAGTCGATGAGCTCGCCGCCCCACTGGCTCTTCAGCTTCTTCACCCAGCCCTCGTACTCCCCGAAGAGCTTGAGGAAGCGCTGGTACTTGGTCTCGCTGAAGGTGAACCCCGTCTCCGTGTTGTCGACGTGGATCTGCTCCAGGCGGCCGCGCAGGAGGATCTCCTCGAGCTGCGACTCCTTGTGGATGTACGTCTCCTGGTTGCCTTGCTTGAGCCGGTAGAGCGGCGGCTGCGCGATGTAGATGTAGCCGGCCTCGACCAGCGGCTTCATGTGCCGGAAGAGGAAGGTGAGAATGAGCGTGCGGATGTGCGAGCCGTCCACGTCGGCGTCGGTCATGATGATGATCTTGTGATAGCGCGCCTGCTCGACGTCGAACTCGTCGCCGATGCCGGCGCCGATGGCGCTGATCATCGTCAGGATCTCCTGGTTGGCCAGCATCTTGTCGATGCGCGCCTTCTCGACGTTGATGATCTTGCCGCGCAGCGGCAGGATCGCCTGGAAGGAGCGGTCGCGCGCCTGCTTGGCGGAGCCGCCGGCCGAGTCGCCCTCGACGAGGTAGATCTCGCTGAGCGCCGCGTCCTTGATCGAGCAGTCGGCGAGCTTGCCGGGCAGCGTGCTGCCCTCGAGCAGGCCCTTGCGGCGCGTGAGGTCGCGCGCCTTGCGCGCGGCGCTGCGCGCCCGCGCCGCGTTGATCGTCTTCTCGACGACTTGGCGCGCCTCGGAGGGGTTCTCCTCGAGGAACTCGGCCAGTTTGGCGTTGACCGATTGCTGGACCAGCGTCTGGATCTCGGTGTTGCCCAGCTTGCTCTTGGTCTGCCCCTCGAACTGCGGGTTCTTGAGTTTGACCGAGATGAGCGCGGTGAGGCCTTCGCGGACGTCCTCGCCGGAGAGGTTGTCGTCCTTCTCCTTGAGCAGCCCCTTCTGGCGGGCGTAGCTGTTGATGGTACTGGTGAGCGCGCTGCGGAAGCCGGTGAGGTGGGAGCCGCCCTCCGTGGTGTTGATGTTGTTGGCGAACGTGAAGATCGACTCGTTGTACGAGGAGTTCCACTGCATGGCGATCTCGACGGCGCCGTCCGCGGTCTCGTTCTCGAGGAAGATGATGCTGCGGTGGATGGCGTCCTTCTCGCGGTTGATGTACGCGACGAAGTCGACGATGCCGCCCTCGTACTGGAACACGACGCTCTCACCGTCGGCGCGCTCGTCGTTGAGTTCGATGCGCAAGCCTTTGGTGAGGAAGGCCGTCTCGCGCAGGCGCTGGGCGAGCACGCGGAAGTCGTAGACGACCTCCTCGAAGATGTCCGGGTCTGCCATGAACGCGACCGTCGTCCCGGTAGGACCGTCCTTGTCGAGTTTCTCTTTCTTGACCAGGTCGGTGACCGGATTGCCGCGCTCGAAGCGCTGGTTCCAGTGGTAGCCGTCAACATAGATGTCGAGCTCGAGCCACTCGCTGAGGGCGTTGACGACTGAAACGCCGACGCCATGCAGGCCGCCTGACACCTTGTAGCCGGCGCCGCCGAACTTGCCGCCGGCGTGCAGCATCGTGAGCACGATGGTGGCCGCCGGCAGGTTGTACTTCTCCATGATCCCGACGGGGATGCCGCGGCCGTCATCGGCCACGGTGATCGAGTTGTCGGGGTTGATGGTGACGACGAGGCCGGAGCAGTAGCCGGCGAGAGCTTCGTCTACCGAGTTGTCCACGACCTCGTAGACGAGGTGGTGGAGGCCGCGCGGCCCGGTGGAGCCGATGTACATGCCGGGCCGCTCGCGGACCGGCTCGAGGCCCTCCAGGACCTGGATATCTTGGGCGTCGTAGTGCGACTTCTTCACACGACCTCACAGTGGCCGACGGGCTGGACAGGGGTACGTGATGCAGGCAGGACCTACCTGCCCGAGTATATCAAAGCCTGAGGTTGAGGGCGAGCCCGGATGCTGTGGGAAATCGCCGCAAATCAGGGGTTTTTGTCAACCGTCCGGGGGGCCCTCGCAGGGAGGGCCATCGGCCTCACTCGACGTTACGCGCAACGCGGCCTCGATGGCCGCCCGGAGACGCTCGTCACGCACTCCCTCCGCCAGCTCTCGCGCCTCCCGGAGATCGGCCGGCGCGAGGGCCTTGTGCTCAGCTCTTTCCTGCGGCGCCGGGGGCTCTTCTTCCTGCCTCTCGGCCCTCTCGATGACGAAACGGAAGCGCTTGACCGGGTGGCCCGGCGTGACTTCGTCCATGCGCCTCAGGAGCTGGCCGCTCAGGTAGGTGAGCTCGTTGGCCCACACGGACGACGAACACTCCACGGTGAGGACGCCGCGCCCGAAGTGACGGGGGCGCGCGCCGCTCGCGACCTGGTCGCCGGAGGCGCGCGCCCACGCGGCGTAGGCGCGCGCCTGCTCGCTCGTCGCGAGCCGGTCGAGTGAGGGATCGAGGATGTCGCCGAGGCGCACCGGCAGAGCCAGCCGGCGCGGCGAGCCGGCGGGCTCCGGCTTGCGCCGGTTGCCGGCTCTCACAGCGCGTCCATCTCCGGCGGCGCCGACGCACCCGCGTCGGCGGGCGGGAACACTGTCCCTCCAGAGAGCGATCCATCGAGGGGCAACTCGATGACGGTGGCCGCAGCCAGCTCGTCCTCCGTGAAGTAGTGGCGGTTGGTGGTCGTGATGATGGACTGCCCGGCGGACGCCAGCCTGCGCACCAGCAGCCGGCGACGGGCGTCGTCGAGCTCGCTCATCACGTCGTCGAGGAACAGCGTGCCTTGCTCGCCCGTGCGCGAGGCGGCAAGCCGCTGCTCCGCCAGAAGCAGCGCCAGCACGGCGGCGCGCTGCTCGCCCTGCGATCCGAACAGACGCAGGTCGCGGCCGCCCTTGGGCAGGTCCACGGGGCCGCAGGCCGGTCCGCTCGGAAGCACGGCCTCGGTGATGCGCTCGGCGTGAGCGGCGTCGCCCGCAGCCGGCCCAGTTGCCTCTCGCGGCACCTCGAGGAAGCGTATGTCGTCGCGATGGGGGCCGAAGAGCGAGAGGCCGCGGGCGGTCTCGCCCGGCCGGCGCCGTCGCAGTTCCTCCACTAGCGCCTCCTCGTCGTAGCCGACGCCGGAGAGCTGAGTCACGAGTTGCACGGTGAAGGTCTCGCCGGCCGGCGCCAGGTCTGCGGCGGCGGCGGCGTACAGCCCGGACAGCTCGGCCACCAGGTCCCGGCGGCGGCGGCCGAGCTCCACAGCCGCCAGCGCGAACTGTACGTCCCAAGGGTCGAGCGCGGCTTCGGCGGCGCCGTGCTTGACCGCGTACAGCTGGGCGTTGCGCTGACGGAGTGCGGTCTGCACATCCCGCGCCGCGGCGGCGTAGGCGGGGTCCAGGGCGGCGGCGAAGGTGTCCAGATGGGCGCGCCGCCGCGCCGGGCTGCCCTTCACGAGCAGCAGGCTCTCCGGGACGAAGATGAACACCTGGCTGCGACCACGCAGGTCCTCGAGGGACGCGACGTCGGCGCCGTTCCAGCGCATGCGCTTGCCCTGCCCCGGAGCGAAACCGGCTTCGACGACCTGCTGCCCTGCGGCCCGGCCGTCCAGTTCGAGCTCCACGCGCGCGAAGCGCTCTCCCCAGGTCATGAGCTTGTCCTCACGGCGCGTGCGCGGCGAACTCCCCCGCAGCGCGTACCAGGCGCCTTCCAGGAGATTGGTCTTGCCGGTGGCGTTGTCGCCCACGACGACGTTGAGCCCATCGCCGAAGCTGACGGTGGCGTCGCAGTAAGAGCGGAAGTTGATGAGCCTCAGGGTTGAGACGAACACACGCGATACTCCTCGCCGCCCACGGCGACGACGTCGCCGGGCACGAGGGTACGCCCGCGGCGGGTCTCCGCCACACCGTTCACGGTCACTTCGCCGTTCTGGACGAGCAGCTTGGCGTGGCCGCCGGTGGACGCCGCGCCGGCGAGCTTGAGGAACGAACCGAGCGGCAGCGGCCCCTTGACGACGACGTTCAGTTGCTCAGCCGGATCGGCATGATGAGGTAGACGAACTCCCCTCCGTGCTCGCCCGACTTGCCGCTGATGAGCCCGGGCCGCAGAGGACTCGTGAAGCGCAGCAGCACCTCGGCTCCTGCGATGGCATCTATGCCGTCGATGAGGTACGCGGGGTTGAAGCCGATCTCGAACGCTTCGTCGCCGGCGAAGTCGACGTCGACCGACTCTTCCGCCTGGCCGACGTCCTGCGTGAGGGCGCGCATCGTGAGCTTGCCGGCCGCGAAGGACAGACGAAGCGGCGCGTTCTTCTGCGCGAGCAGGCTGACGCGCCGCGCGACGCCCATGAACTCATCGCGGGCGAGAGTGACCTCGTGGTCGAACGAGTCCGGCAGCAACTGCTTGTAGTTGGGAAACTGGCCGTCGATGAGGCGTGAAGCGACCCAGACGTCACCCGTCGGGTCGGTCAGCTTGAAGAGCGCCTGGTTCTCGCCGATCGCCACTTCGATCTCGCCTTCGCCCATCGACGAAGCGAGACGGGCGACCTCGGTGAGCGCCTTGACCGGGACGATGGCCTGGACCTCTGTCTCCAGCGACTTCTCGAGCTTGGTCTCCTTGACCGCCAGCCGGTAGCTGTCGGTGGCGACCATCTTGAGGGTGTCGCCGAGGATCGTCATGAGGACGCCGGTGAGAATGGGCCGCGTCTCGTCGCGACTGGCGGCGCGGCCCACCTTGTTGAGGGTCTCGACGAAGGGCTCGCGGCCCATGCAGAAGCCACCGGACGCGTCGAACGTCGACGTCTGCGGGAAGTCGCTCGCCGACCAGGCGTTGAGTGAGAACTCCGCACGCCCGGCGGTCACTTTGACGGCGGCCTCGCCGGCCTCGACGACGACCTGGTCGCCGGACAGATTGCGAACGACATCGGTGAAGAGGCGTGCGGGGACGACGATCTCGCCGTCGCGCTCGACCGCCGTCGCCATCGTCGCCTTGAGGGAGAGTTCCATGTCCGTGGAGAAGAGGTCCAGCCGGCCTTCCGCCGCCTGCAGGAGGATCCCGGACAACACCGGAAGGGCGCTGCGCGTGGACACGCCGCGAGCGAGGATCGCGAGTTTGTCGACCAACGCTGAGCGATCACACGTGAACTTCATCCCGACTCCTTATGACAATAAAGAGAAGACAGTGTTACCTCATCGTCGTCATAACACCTGTTGACGATGTGGAGAGCTGTGTTCCCCCCTGCACGTGAGTGGTATCCGCCTCTGCACGGCGCTGTGGACGTTGTGTGCAGAAGCCGACGCTCCTCCCGCGACGGCCCGTCTGGTAGGGGGAAGCATAGCCGATTTGCGCGTCTGGAGGGAGAACGTCCACCGGTCCCGGGGTGGTTATCGACAGGGCCTGTGGAGAAGAGAGAGGGCGCGCCGCGGAGAGGCGTCGCGAACGCCTCAGCGAGCGGTCTTGAGCCTTGCGCTGATGAGTTCGACCAGATCCTGCAACTGAGGGTCGTGGCCGTCCTTGAGTTGCCGGTCGATCAATGTTGCCGCGCGTTGTTGCGCCCACTCATATTGCCTATGGTTCAGCAGATCTTCAACAGCGGCCAACTCCGATTTCACCGTCTCGAACTGCGCGTGGATCGACGGCTTTTTCCGGCTGGTTGGATTTCGGCGATCCTTACGACTTCGTCTAGGTTTCCGCGTCGAGGTCTCCGGTTCTTCGTCCAAATCCGCGTCTACGAGCACACTCTCAATTTCCACGGGCTTACCAACCCGATGCGCCTTGAGCGGTTCGATCCAGTGTCCCAGCACCGCGCGGTGCTGGGGCATCGCGGTGATTCGCGGGTCTTGCAAGAAAGCGATATGGGCCGCGGTAACGCTCCCAGCGCGGATAGCCTCGGCTAGGCGACGGAAGACGCCAGCGGAAATCGCGACTTGCTCAAAAACCGATTGGTCCGTGCGCGAAGCGAATTGATTGGCACCTAATGTGTCCCACGCCCGTCGCACCCTTATGATTTCAAGTTGATGATCATCAAGGCGTTGCAGGAAGCGCACGACTCTTTGAGCGCCTACTCGGGTTGCAAAGATTTTGGCGCCCGGCAGGTCGCTTATTGTCGGCAAAGGGGCAGAGTACAAACGGTCAGTGACGTATTCCTCGATCGTTTCATAATCAAAGTGGTTCTCCGCACATTCGGCTGCCATCGCACGAGTCTCCTCGTCCTCCTCACTATCCAGGAGAATGAGGGTCATTTGCATTGCCCGGTCGAACTGCCAGGCCCTTTGCATGCGACTCACAGCCTCGTCGCGGCTAATGTCGGCAACGGCTACGATATCGGAAGCGCCGGCAAAAAGATGCGTGACGTCCTCGCGTGAACGAGGAACGAACGTGTCCGACGATTCTACGGTCACCGACCATACCGAATCCTCATCCCAGAGCATCGCAATTCCCGCTTGTCCCGATATCAGTGCGTCCATCAGATTATCTCGACTATGGCTCCCTTTTCCTCAATTTTACGTCGCAATCGTCGTGCCAAGACCTGATCGTCTTTCAGATTTGGTTTGGGAGTCCGCAAACGCTCGACCGCGGTCAGATCAAGCTTGCCGTAAATGTGTGCTTCAATAAACTCATCGGTATCAGTGGCACCCTTGGATTGCATAAGAATGCCAGCAAACGCGGCAGGCGTCGTATTTATATCAATTTTACCGTGCAGTTTAGCCACGGCCAAGCGATGACGGTCCGTCCAAACAGCCCGATATCCGGGTGGTGGACGATCACCCGTGCGGATAGCATGCTTCCGGCAGAAAACCAACGTGTTCTCCTCGAAAACGGTCGTGCGATGCGCGATAGACGTTTCCCGCAGAAACAGAATACATTCACCATAACTTGTCGGGGCCTGATTCTCAAGCGAAAGTACGGAGAAATGTACAAGCTGGCCGAAATAGGGAAACAACTTGGCATCGACTTCCAGACGCATCCGATCGAAGTCGTTGTCTTGGGGAAGGCGAGTCCCGGCGCTTAACTGCTGGTAAAACGTCTGGAACAGGCCGTTATTGCGTTCAACGATATCGACAACTGCCCCCCATCGGCGGCAAATTGCCGCTTGGCTTTGCCGTACCGCGTTTTCAAATTGATCCAGGACGGGTTCGCAATTACGGCGTCGCGCATCGTCCCGTGCGGACTGGTATCGTTTTCCTAGCTCCTGGCATTCGACCGGCGAACTCGCCTCGCGAACATTGGGAAAGCCGAGCCAGAATTCGCAATGCGGGCAAACCGTGAGGTGCGGCGGAATATCGCGTTGGCACTGGGGGCAGAACATCTTCTTGCGGCAACCCTGTCTTACGTGCCACCCTAGTGGGCATTGAAATCACCATCGGACAATTCACTTGAGAGCATACGCATAAACCGTGTATGCGACTTTCTGGGTGGCCAAAGACAGCGGGAACCGTGTGGTTCGACGGGTTGGCGACTAGTAGG
>Ga0118677_10003633_pt1 | contig 28970 bp, 11 predicted proteins | sample AliMusrvi5mmetaG_FD_86154 | JGI IMG/M metagenome (GOLD analysis project Ga0118677, IMG submission 86154) | reverse complement strand
GTTATAGATTTCTCCATTTTATTGCTTACCACAAGACCGATTTTTTCTTTTCTTAACTTTCTAGTTTCCATTTAAAATAACATTTCAATTATTATTACTTGTTTTGCTAAGTATTTGTTGTGTAGGCAACATAAAATCACAAACTATTTCCGACGCTGACCTGTTTGGGCCTAATGTATATATTTTTAGCCCGACAGACAACATGAGTACGATTCAGACTACGATAAACAACATTCATACCGCAATGCTTCACGACGAATTCAGCACCAAAAGGTATGCTTTTTATTTCAAACCCGGTGATTATACACAGGCAGGATTGTTTAATATAGCTTATTATACCCACATTGGTGGTTTGGGTAAAACACCATATGATGTCAGGATATCAAATGTAGAAACTCCGGCTCCTTTACCCAATAATAATGCAACCTGTACTTTTTGGCGTTCAGCAGAAAATTTCACAGTAGCCGGAACTTCCACAAGTGATATGAATACATGGTTTCAGTGGGCGGTTTCACAAGCAGCCCCATTAAGACGTATCAATTCTGAACGGAGGGCTCATTACCAGTGGTGGTATAACGGTTGGTGCAGTGGAGGCTTTACCGGTGACTGTTATTTTCACGACAGTGCCGGTTCGTGGCAGCGATATTTCGTTCAAACGAATTGAAATTCATTCCACAGGCCGTCGAGTTTTCAGATGATAAACCTGTAGGTGCATATAGCGCCCAGCTTTGCGGCCATTTCGCAATTTGACACGTGGGAATGCTGTGCCTAAACGGTCGTAACCTTCGACGTGAATTGGAGATTAGGGAGGAATCGCCGTGGAGAGTCGCTCACTTTTCAATCTGCTCTTAACTTCCTTTTTCGCTCTGATCGCCACATCGTCCGTCGCGCCCTCTTGTGCCGGGGCAGACCGCTACTGGACGGGCGCAACGACGCCCAATAACGGCAACTGGAGCGATAGCAACAACTGGTCGGGTGGTTGCCCAGCAAGCGGCGATGATTCGGTGTACTTCCTGAGCACCGGCGTCTACTCCCCCAACTCCCCCAGCAACAACTTCTCCGGCACCTTCAACCTCAAAAAACTCACGTTCAATAGCGGCGCGGCCTCGGTCATTCTCGGCGGCAACCCGATTTCCTTCAACATGGCCAGTACGGGCGGGGGTATTTACCAGAACTCGGCCAACCCGGTCAGGATCAACAACGCACTTTCCTGGACGGGCAGCAACACTCTGACCCTCAAATCCCAGGTGGTGGGCGGTCTAATCCTGGCCGGCAGTCTCAGCACCAGCACCTCCGGGAGCCTCGTGACCATTGGCGGTGGTTCGGTCACGTTTTCCACGGGGAGCTTTGGCACTGGTACAAACGGAAACCTGCGGGTCGGCGACAACGCCCCGGCCTCGCTCACCGTTCAGGATAATGCTACGCTCAGCGTGGGCGGGGAACTCAACGTGAATTACCAGAATACCATTGGGACTCCTTCGACGCTCACGCTCAAATCCGGATCGCTTACCGTAGCCAGCAGCAATCAAACGATTATCGGCCGGGCGAACTTGCGAACCGGCCCGAGCAACACTAGCGCCGCCTTCTACCAGAGCGGTGGTGTCGCAACCTTGGGCGGCCTCTTGACGGTGGGCTACAACGGCACGGCCATGAGCCTCCTCGACATCAATGGAGGCAGTTTGAATGCCAATGGTGGCCTTATTGTGGGTGACGGAGCCACCAATCACGCGGGCAACGGCAGCGTGAACATCCACGGCGCGGGTGTCGTGAACGTGACGAACGGCTCGGGTCTCGTCATCGGACAGGACGGCTCCCTGACCACAAGTGGCAAACTCACTCTCTCTAGTGGCTCGCTCAACGTCACGGGAAACCTCGTGCTGAGCAATAGCGGCGGGATCGGCACGCTGACCCGCAGCGGAGGTTCGCTCAGCGTGAGCGGTAACCTCGCCATTGGCGGCGTCGCAACCCTGAACCTTGATGACACCAGCGTGGCCGTCCCGACTGCATTTGGCGGGACGCTCACTCGTACCGGCAATGGGACGTTGGTAATTGTGCCGCAGAATGGGCATTTTTCGGGCAACGAGCGAGTCACCTTCGGAAGTGCGCCTTCCTCAAGCAATGGAATCATCGGTCCTTGGCTGGTTGCCCAGGTGTCGGGGAGCGACAGTAGCGGCACATATCTGACTTATTCCTCTTCTTCAGGACAACTTCTCAGCCCAAGCTACTCGAATGCAAGTGGCTCCCATACCACGTCTGTCAATGAGCTTCTCAATATCATTGGCACATCGACCATCACGGACAATGGCAACCATGCCTGGATTCTGCGAGTCGGCCCCTATACGGCGACCTTGGCGAACACCGTAACGCTCGGCTCCGGCGGGCTGATCCTCAATGGTGGTTCGGCAACCAGCGGCAAAGTTACTGGCGGCACACTGGCCTTGGGAGGCACTCAGGGCTTGTTTTACGCCGGTTCCAGCAACCCTGCCGTGACGGGCGGTACGATCGAATCACGGATCTCCGGAACCAATGGCTTCTTGAAGTTTGGCTCCGGCGCGATCATCCTTTCGGGAAACAACGGCTCGACTCTGAGCGGTGCGGTCACGGTCGATTCAGGCACGCTCCGCCTCATGCACGGCGCGGCGATTGGCACTGGTACTGCAACCGTTGCTGGCGTTGCAGCGATCGAATTATCAAGTACTACCGGTATCGCCGTGGATAACTTCGTGACGCTCGCCGGTAGCGGCGTAGGTGGTGACGGGGGCTTGCGAAACGTGGCCGGCGACAACTCGATGGGCGGGACGATTTCGCTGGCCAGCGACGCCCAGATCAATGTGGCCGGCGGCTCGCTAACCCTCAATGGGGCAGTCCAAGGACAGAGTTATGGCTATACTCTGACGAAGGCCGGCACTAGCACACTTGCCCTAGCCGGTAATAGCAGTTCATTTCCCGGCTCGCTTGCGGTTGCCGGCGGCACGCTCCGGCTCCAGCACAGCAGTGCTCTGGGCACGAATGGCAGCAGTGTGACGGTCACGAGCGGCGCAACGGTGCAACTTCAGGGCGGAATCACCATCCCCAACGGCGCATCGCTCCGCTTGAGCGGAGCGGGTACTGGCAATGGAGCACTCGAAAGCCTTCACGACAATAATTCCTGGGTGGGGTCAATCACCTTGGCGGCTGATAGCACAGTCGGCATCGACTACGCCGACAACACGCTCACCCTGAGCGGGACCATCGACGGCGACTACGCACTGACCAAGAACGGCGGCGGGACTTTGGAGTTATCCGGCACCGCCAACAGCTTCATGGGGGCTCTCTCGGTCCTGGACGGCACCTTGAAGTTGTCCAACGTGAATAACTCCGGCAGCAATGGTCCCTTGGGTGCTGGCCTATTGCCCATCGGACTAGGATCAAGCGGCAAGACGGTGAAACTCTGGTACACCGGCTCCAGCGTCTCGACCGACCGTGGCTTCACCTTGGCGACCACCGCCTCGGGAAACTTCGATGTTGACAGCCAATCGGCCACGCTTACCTTGAGTGGGGCCATCGGCGGGAAGGGCGACTTGATTAAGACGGGTTCGGGACAGCTTGTCTTGAACGGTACGAACACCTACAGCGGAGCCACATCAGTTGCGAGTGGGACACTTGCCATCGGCGCAGCCGGTTCCATCAACGGCACGTCGGGCATTGTTGTCACCAGGAGTAGCCTGCAAGTGACCGCAGGTGGCGGCAATCAGCTTTCGGACAACGGAAACATCACCCTCACGGGCGGGAGTATCACCTACGCAGGCAATGGGGCTACCGGCGCAGGCGAGAATGTCGGAGTTCTCGTGTTCAGTTCGGGCGACAACAGCGTCACGACGACCCGCCAGGGTGGCACAAGTTACACGCCCTACCTCTCCTTTGCCGGATTGTCCTACACGCCCGGCAGTACGGTCAATTTTTCGTCCACCGACTGCGAAATCCGGTTCCGCAATCCGCCGCCCCAGGTCGGAGGGATACTCGGCGTCCGCCTACTCTACAACCATGCCGACTTCGCCGGCTGCGCCGCGGCAGCACCCTACGTCCTCTCGGCTTGCACCAGTACGACGGGGGACTTGGCTGCCATGAGCGGCGCGAACGTCAACGCAAAGCCGAGCGGCACGCAGACCTCGTTTTCATCGCAGAAGGAAATCAACTCGCTTAACCTTACAGGCAGTGCCAGCGTCACCATGACGGGTAGCGGCTCGCTCGCGCTCGATTCCGGCGGGCTGATCGCCAACAATAGCTCCAGTGGCACAATTTCTGGTGGGACGCTCAAAGGGGCGTCCAGTGGTGAGCTTTTCGTCAATACCCTTGCCAACCTCTCTATCTCAAGCGTCATCACCAACAATGGTGGGGCCACGGTCTTGACCAAGGCGGGTTCGGGCAAGCTGACTCTGAGCGGGACCAACACCTACACGGGCGACACCAACATCATCGGTGGCACGCTGGCCGTCGGTTCTGCGGGGGCCATCCCCTCCGGGACGGGCAAGGGAAACGTGACCCTCGCTGGCGGTACGACCGCCGTGACACTCGATCTGGCCGGTATCGCTACGGTGAATGTGAATGGGCTTTGCAGTGCGACGGGGGACGTGTTACCCCGTATCTACAATAGCGTCAACGGCACGACCAGTACGCTGGTGGTGGGCAACAACGACGCCACATGCACCTTCGCTGGCTCTATCCAGAACAATCCGGGCGGCGGGGCGACCGGCATCGTGGCACTGACCAAGAGTGGCGGGGGCACCTTGACTCTCTGTGGAAGCAACACGTACACCGGCGGGACGGTGGTGCAGGAAGGCGTCTTGGAGGTTCTCGGCGGCAGCGCAATTCCGGACGGCACGAGTCTTACGATTGGTTCTGGTTGTAGCCTGATTTTCGGCGGCGAATTGGTACAAGGGAGCCCGTTGGCCGGTCTTTCCATTGAGGGCGACCTCACTGCTCGTGTGATTGCTAACAGCCGCCTCACCCCAGGCAGTCTCACAGGTTATAGCACGTTGCCCACCGTGCAAAATTCCATCTCGGTGGTCCCGGAGCCGAGCACTCTCGTGTTGCTGGTGGTAGGTCTCGTCGGTTCAGCAATTATATCAATCCGGCGCTTCGCATGATCCTCGGAGCGTCCCATAGGAGGTTGACATCATGGCAAGATGGACTTTCTGGAAACGGCAGCAGAGACAGCCCCTCGTCGGGGGTCGGATGCGAGCGCTGCGGATCGAACCGTTGGAACAGCGGCGGTTGCTCGATGCTGGTGGCGGGGCGAAAAGCGTCTGGCTGTCCGGGACGCCCCCGGTGAATGCGGCCTGGTTCGGTACCTCGGTTCCGGCCCTGCAAAATCACGTCGCCACCCTTCAGGCGGCTACGAGCCTGAATGCCTCTCCGCTTGCTGTTGCGTCTTTGCCCACCCCAATGCCTTTGGCCGTCTCAGTGCCTTCAGCCGCCCTAGTACCTTCAGTCGTCCCAGTGCCTTCAGCCGTCGCAGCGCCTACGGCCGCCCGGTCGGATCAATGGCTGGTCCAGTTGACCCCCGACGCCGCCCAGAAAGCCGGTTCTGTGAGTGGTGCGGCCACCGTCTTGGGCAGTGGTGCCTTTGGCTCGCAAGTCGTCTCCGGCTTGGGAATGGATGGCATGGTCCTGGTCTCGCCCCAGGCTGGCGCAGACCCCAAGGCAGTCGAAAACTGGCTGAGCGGCAATCCCAACGTCGTCTGGTATGAGCAGAACGCGGTTGTGACGGTGAATCGCGTCCCCAACGATCCAGGCTTCCCAATGCAATGGGACATGCAGAACGCCGGCCAGACCGGCGGCACGTCGGGTGCCGACATCAACGCCCCGGCGGCATGGGACATTTCCAGCGGCAGCGCAAAGGTGGTCGTCGGCGTCATTGACACGGGGGTGGACTACAACCATCCCGATCTCTACCAGAACATCTGGATCAATCAGGCTGAGATTCCGCCCTCGCGAAAAGACAATCTGGTCGATATTGATGGCGATGGGCTTATCACATTCCGGGACTTGAACAACCCGATCAATCAAGGGCCGTTCAAGATCACCGATGTCAACCGTGACGGCCGGATCGATGCCGCCGACATCCTGGCCCCGATGCAAATGATAGGCGTCGGAGCCGAGGAAGGAGGTCGCGACAGCGGCATGGGAGGTTGGGCCGATGGCATTTCGGAGCATGGGGACCCGGAACATATCGACGATCTGGTCGGTTGGAACTTCGTCACGAACACCAATGATCCAATGGACGATTACTGGCACGGGACGCACGTTGCCGGAACCATCGCTGCCGAGGGCAACAACGGCGAAGGGGTAGCAGGCGTAAACTGGTCGTCGTCCATCATGCCGCTCAAATTCCTCAACCAGTACGGTTGGGGCTGGCTTTCCGATGCCGTGCGGGCCGTGAACTACGCGACGATGATGCGGACGGATTACGGCGCGAACGTCCGCGTTACCAGCAACAGTTGGGCTGGAGGCGGATACTATCAGGCCCTTTACGACGCCATCGCCCAGAGTGGCAAGGCGGGGATACTCTTCGTGGCCGCCGCCGGCAACGCCGCTGCCAACAATGACATTGCTCTTTCCTACCCGTCGAGCTACGATCTCGATAACATCATCGCCGTAGCGGCCACCGACCAAAATGACAATCTGGCCGGATTCAGTTCTTATGGAACGACCACGGTAGATCTGGCCGCTCCCGGCGTGAGTGTTCTGAGCACGTTTCCGGGTGACCGCTATGCCTGGGGGAGTGGCACCAGCATGGCAACCCCCCATGTGTCAGGCGTGGCGGCACTGGCATGGTCTTTTACCCCCGAAGCGACGGCGAAGCAGATTCGGGACGCGATCTTTGCGGGCGTCGATCCCTTGCCGTCCTTGGCTGGAAAGACGGTGACGGGCGGGCGGCTCAATGCGCTCGGTACGCTGGAGCAACTCGGGATGCACGTAACGGCGAGCGACCCGCCGGAGGGCGGTATCGTAGCCAGGCCGCCGCTGGATTTCACGATCCACTTCGCCTACTCTTGCGACCTAAAGAGCGTTCAAGCCTCGGACTTCACGGTCAATGGCAATGCGGCCGACCAGGTAGCATTGCTCAGTCCCGACACGGCCGTGTTTCATTTCATTACGTCTCCGGTGACGGAGGAGGGATCGCAGGTTATGGAAGTCACCGCCGGTTCGATCCTCCGCGTCACAGATGGACAGGGGATCGCCAAGTGGCGGGGAACTTTCTATTACGACACGGTGGCGCTTGCGGTCACATCCACGACGCCCGGCGAAGACGATTTGCTCACAGGCCCGCCGACCGAGATCGTCATGGCCTTCAATGAACCGATTCTGCCAACAACCGTCGGGCCGAACGATCTGGTGCTGAGCTATGGGACCGTGGTCTCGGCCACGCTTCTCGATCCCCAGACCGTCGCCTTTGCCATCACGGGAGTGGTGGACAAGGGCTTGGTCATGTACACTCTCAAGGGTGGCGCGATCTCGGATGCGCACGGAACGCCCGGCTCGGCCTACGTCGGCCACTTTAACGTGGCTGCCCCGACAATCCATCGCTTCCCCTCGAAAAATGTTCCCATAAGCATCCTGGACCTTGCGACGGTCACTTCCACCTTGGAAATTCCCGACTCCCTCACCGTGACGGACCTCGACGTGGAACTGGACATCAGCCACGCCTGGGATAGCGATCTTAGCGCGTACCTCGTCGCACCAGACGGCACGCGCGTCGAACTCTTTACGGGCGTGGGCGGGAGCGGCCACAACTTTACTGGAACCGTCCTGGACGGCCAGGCTTCGACGCCCATCGGCAGCGGCTATGCACCGTTTACCGGTCGCTTTCAGCCGATGGGGGATCTTTCGAACATGGACGGCCTCAATGCCCAAGGCAACTGGAGACTGGAGATCACTGACGGTGTCGAGGGGGACGTGGGTACGCTCAATAGCTGGGCGATTCTCGTGGGCGCCGACGTGCAGGGCGTGCCGCCGAGCTTGCGAATCAACAAGCAGCAGGCGACAGCCACGACGGGCAAAGCCCTGGAACTGCCGAAGATCGGCACGTTCAGCCATCCACTGGTGAAGGCACCTTTCACCTATCAGATCAACTGGGACGACGGCACGGACGTTGACACCGGGATGGCCACCATAGTTTCCCCAGGCTCCCCCGGCAACTCCGTGGTGGGCAGCTTCGGCGGAAAACACGTCTATGCCGAGGCGGGCACCTATTACGTGATAGTGACCATCAGCGACGCGGACGACGATTCGGACACGCAGACGATGCAGGTCGTCGTCAACGGGGCCAGCAAGGTGTTTCCCGATAGCGGCAGCCCGCTCAACGTCGTTCACGGAACGACGCCCTTGCCGAACAACGGACAGAGCACGACGGACACCATCATCACCAAAAACCGGTATACCGGCCCTCTTCCGGTCCTCGACGACTCAGCGCAGGTGCCCATTATTAGCACTGGCGGCCAAACTGTGTCCCTGACAAACAGCAATACGACCGATACGCCCCCTCAAAGCGTTCCCACCGGCGTGGGGACGGTCTTGGAAGTCCCGCAGACCAACACGGGTGTGACCGTCTTCGCCCCACCCTCTGTCACAACAACGCAAGGTACGACGGGCAGCGGCCCAGTGGGCACGGATGGCGAACAGGACACGACCTCAGGCGATGCCGCGCTGCTGGACGCGGTGCGTCAAGCCCTCGCACTTCCCGCAGGTGTCCCGGTGTCGGTAGGCGACTGGGGGAGGCTGACCACGCTCTCGGCCGACAGCAACCGCGTATTCTCCCTGACCGACCTTGCCAACGCCGTCAATCTTCAGTCCTTAACCCTTGTGCCCAGCAATTTCACGAATCCAGGGCACTTGACCGACCTGTCGCCCTTGAACAACCTCAGCAACCTCAAGAGCGTGACGCTCCAACGGTGCGGAGTCACGGACGCAATGCTCTCGTCGACTTCGTTCCCGACGCTCTCAGGGCTGCAATCGCTCGATCTGCGATACAACAACATTACTACGATCCCCAGTGCGGCCCTCTCCAATCTGCCGAGCCTAGCCACGCTTTTCGTCTATGGCACTCCGTTGGCGGACAGTCCTCAAACGGGCCTTGCCTCGCTGGCCGGCAAACTCCTCAATGTCGATCTCCCGTCTGATCACCCCGAGAAGGCCCAGACGATTGCCGACCTTGCCGACCGCCTCTACAACTTGCCCATCAAGATGTACGAGTACGTATTGAACACGATCGAGTACCAGCCATATCCGGGGGCAATGAAGGGATCGTTGGCGGTTTTGGAAACCAAGCAGGGCAACGATTGGGACACGGCAAGCCTGCTCAAGGATCTCTACGGCGAGGCCGGGATCAGCCTCAATTATGCCAACGCAAAAATCATCGAAAACAAGGATGCCATCCTGCGCTGGCTGGGAGCCACCAATGCCAAGGGGGCGTATGACATTCTCCAATACGCTGGCCTGGAGCCCGTGTTGTACAAGGTCGTGAGTGGCACATATACCCCACTGAACGCCGACACCCAGTCCGCACAAACCGAGTACATTGCCTTCTACCACACCTGGCTCTACCGCAATGCGGGTGGTGGTCTGCCAGAAATCTACCTGGACCCTTCTTGGAAGTATCGGGATCTCCAACCGGGTGTATCAGCGGTTTCCGCCAGCGTGCCTTTCAACGACGACCGGCAGGCGGACTATCTCTCCACGGTTCGCACGGATACGCCCACGGACTACTACGAGACGGCCGTCCGCTCCTACTTGGCCCAGAACGTGCCCGCCAGTACCATCGCGGATGTGGCCCACGACGGCGCGATCCATCCCGTGTCGATCACGGCCCTGCCGAGTGCGTTTCCCTATGACGCCCAGGATGGAAGCAGTAACGAGAGTTCATCAATCCCTGATAATTACCTCCACAAACTCCGCATCAGCGTGAATGTGCTCCTGTCGGGTCAGACCCTTAGTCGGACCTCCTATGATTCCACCCATAATCTGACCAGGCTCACGGCGACTACAGCGGTATTTGAGAGCTGGATGGTTGGCGCTCCGCTACTGGCCAACATTAACGGCGTGCTCCAGACGCTAACGATTGGCGGCGTTCCTAGCTCTCCCACGACGTATGTTGATGTCAAGGGCAGCATCTTCTTTTTCGGAAATGCGTCCTTTTATCCTCCTGGAATTTCATGCCTCGAGCAGACCGCCAATTTGGCCTTGCAAACAATGGCCATCGGTAATACCGATACGGGCGACTATCCGGCACTTTATCTCAACGGTCAGACGGACTCCGGCAGGACCAGCACTCTCCCCATACCCAACGACACCGCTCCCTACTATTTGACCCTCGAACGGACGCACGGCAATGGGACCGTGACGTTTCCGGAGCCTGCGGAAAACACGCGCAGGTTCGCGGGCAGAGCCGGCGAGTATATCGGGGTTGGTCTGGACGTTGCCCAGTTCTCCGAGGCGTACCTTGCCGATCTGCGGAGCAATCTCAATGACGCCGAATTGAGCAAGGCCAATGGTTCAACCCCCTCTGCGGAACAATTGATCGGTGGGTTGCTGGAACTGGGGCTGGCAACCTATTACAATGAGTTCCTGCAATCCAAGCAGGTTATTGCCGGGCTGACCGGCGCGATTCCCGTGCAAGTTTCTTCCGGCCTCGGAATCGCGACCAGCAGCGTGGACGATGTTGCGGATTCGGGATTGCGAGATGCCACCAGCAAGAATGTTCAGTTTCCTTATCTGCCCGAGAACGTCGGCTTCGACCTGCCGCAGAACATCGCTCAGGTCATCGCGATCGATGGCGATATGAGCCAAACACTGTATCGCAATCGCCTAGTCAGCGACACCATGTCGTCGCTGGAGTCCAACGTCTGGGAAGAAATAACGAACATGCCAGCCGTCTCGACCATGAAGATATTCGAGATGGCTAAGCAGGACTCGGGCAACAGCTTTACGACCTTTCAGCCGAACCAAGGGGTGGTTCTCACGACGATCACGGATTTTCTTGACATAACAGATTCCACTCGCGAAACAAACATCGCTCAAGGTATCTTGGGATTCGTCCAGGATGGTTACAGCGTTGAAGTTCACGAGAAAGAAGTCCGGATTGGCCAAGGCGACTCAAGCACACAATGGCACGGTGTTGGCTATATCGTCCGGAAATCCGAAAATACGTACACATTTTCGGACGCCTTCATCATTCACGGCGGGGTGGGCAGCACCCTGGATGCGCCCCATGGCGGATTTGGCGTCTGGCCCGCGATTCAGGAAACACCGATTCAGACCACGCCCACGATGTCCTATACGGGCGATCCAATCAACACATCCAACGGCGAGGTGATGCACGATGAGACCGATGTAAGCATTCCGAACCTGGGCGTTCCGCTGAGTTTCGCCCGCCACTACCACTCGTTCAACACGCAGCAATCCGCATACGACCGAGGCATGGGCGATGGTTGGTCCTTCAGCTTCAGTGACCGGCTGGAATCAAGCACCGACCAACAGCACCCCAATGACAAGATTTGGTTCACGGACAGCGGACTCCGGTTGAAGTTCACCTATAATGCCGGCAGCTACACGAACCCGCCGTCGCTCTTCGGCACTTTTGCCCAACAAGGCTCTAACTTCGTCTGGACCGACAAGACCGGCAGCAAGGTTGTGTTCGACGGCAGCGGGAGGCTCTATCAGGTCCTTGACCGCTACCAAGACGGTCTGGAGATTTCCTACGTCGATAGCGGGACCAGGATCGCCGAGGTCCAGTGCGTCCTGGGCGGTTATCTCGTCACGGACGGCTCGGCGGCTTGGTTGGCCTTCACCTACAACAGTGACAGCACGCCCCACGTCGTCGCGGTGAGCGACTCGACCGGTCGCACCTGGTCCTACAGCTATAACTCAGACCACCGCCTCGTCACGGTGACGGCCCCCTTGGACCCGGCTACAGGTCTTGTGCAGGTCTCCTATGAGTATTACCCGGAGGATGACGTTCGGCAGGGGTTGCTCAAAAACGTCACTGATCCCAACGGAGGCAAGACCCAGTACGAATACTATGCCAACCGCCGTGGCATGAAAGTCACCGACGCCGAGGGCAATAGCCACAGCATCTCGTTCAATCTCTACCGCGACCGCACGATCTTCCTGGACGAGCGGCAAGCCCTAACCGAGTACGACCACGACAGCGATGGAAATGTCACGCAACAGATCAACGCAGACCAGACGACCACCGTTTACACCTGGCTCAACGGACTGAAAACGTCGGCAACCGACACCTTTGGCCAAACCGAATTTTATCAGTATTCAAATGACGGCAAGGGCAACTTGACGCAATTCACCGATCGCCTCGGTCACTCTACCGTTTACACCTACTCGACGACTTACAGCAATCTCCTCACCAAGACGCGACAATCCGATGGGCTTGTCACAAAGTATACGTATTCCGACGACGGGACGACGGCCCTCGACGATGGAAAGAGCCTATGGAAGCTCACGAATGATTATGGCGGACTGGGCTACATCACCACCTACAGTTACAACTGGGGCAGCAATCGCGGTCTGCCCAACTCAATAATCAAGCCCAAAGGCTACGGCACGCAGAATTACAAGACCACGTACACCTACAATGCCGCCGGGCAGGTGACATCGCAGTCCACCGAAGATTACGCCTCGCACTGGATCACGACTTACTTCACTTACGACTCCTACGGTCGGGGTGAGCTTGTCGGCACCACCGATGGCAAGGGGGCGAGCGAGGGCGACCCGGCCCACACCACGACCTATTCTTACGATCTCTTGGGCCGCCGCACGAAGCAAGCCCTTCCCGATCCCGATGACGGTGGCCCCTTGCCCGCGCCGGTGACCGTCTATCTCTATGATGCGTCGGGAAACATGCTCTCGACGAGTCTCGCTACCGCGAGTCCCCAGCAGACAGTCGATTCCGTGTACGACAACATGAACCGGGTTACGAAGATCGTCAATGCGGACGGCACCTACCGCACGATGCAATACGACGGTGCCGGAAACGTCATTGCCCAGACCGATGAACTGGGCCGTGTGACGCGATTCATCTACGACCCTCGCAATCGGCTTGTTGCCACGATCCTTCCTGACGGCACCACGGTCTCCAGCCAGTACGACGGTGGTGGTCGAACCGTGGCCACAACTGATGCGCAGGGCAACACCACGCGATTCGAGTACGATACGCTTGGCCGCAAGACGGCCGCTATTCTACCCTATGACGATACGACGAAGGCCGTTACGGTGGACCAGAACGTCTCGGGCTCAGGATGGACGACCGTAAGCAATAGCGGTGGCCTGAACAACAATTACGGCACCACGGCGACCACTTCCGATTTCACAACATGGACGTTCAGTCTCACGGCTGGTCACCGCTACGAAGTCCTAGTGACGTGGGTTGGCAACACTTCTAACACGAGCGCGGCATCCTACGCTGTCTACGATGGCACGGTAGGCGGGACGCTCAAGGGCACGGTCCCGGTCAACCAGAAGATCGCACCTCCATGCAGTACAGTATTCACCGACACCGGTTGGCTCAGCCTCGGGCGATATTACATTTCCGGCACCACGCTCACCGTGAAGCTGACCAATTCGGACGGAGGCAATCTGATTGCCGATGCAATTCGTGTGATCGAAGTCAACCAAACTAGCTACGCTTACGATCCACAGGGCAATCTCCAGTATGTGGTCAACGCCTTGGGCAGCGGCACGAGCGACACCGCCCACACTACCGAGTATCGCTACGATAAACTCGGCAGGCAGAAGGCGGTGATCCAACCCGACGCGGACGGCAATCCGAGCACCCAGGACCGGCCCATCACGCTGACGACCTACGATGCGGATGGCAACGTGGCATCGGTGGTCGATGCCCGCGGCGCGAGCGACGATACTCTCGATGCCTACGGCAATCCCACGGGCGGCACGAGCAACGACGCCGCGCACACGACGCAGTACACCTACGATCAGATGGACCGCAAGATCATGGTGACCTTGCCGGACCCCGATGGCAACGGTAGCCTGACCAGTCTCTACACTTGGTTCTATTACGACGCCAACAGCAACCTTGAGTACGTGGTCAACGCGAACGGGGCCAACGCCAGCCGTCCCGACACGTTTCAGAGTTCAGCGGACTATACTACCGAATATGTCTACGATGCCCTGAACCGTAAGGCACAGGAAATCCTGCCCGATCCCGATGGGGCCGGCAACCCACTGCCGCGGCCCGTCATCAACTACACCTTTAACACTACGGGGAATCTCTCCTCGGTCACGAATCCTCTGGGGGCCGTCACCCGCTATGGCTATGACTTACGGAACCGGCAAACCCGTGTAACCGATGCCCTGGGCGAAACCACGACCACAACGCTAGACGCCGTGGGCAACGTAATCTTCGTCACCGACGCCCTGGGCCGGCGGACGGATTTTGAGTACGACGTGCTCAATCGAAAGGTCCGCCAGACGCTCCCCTTGCCGGACGGCAACACGGTTGACCTCTCGCAGACGGTTTGGTTCTACGATGCTAACGGCAACTTGACCGAAACGATTGATCCTCGCGGTTACACGGCGTGGACGATCTACGACGCATGGAACCGCCCGGTGAAAGACACGGACGCAGCTGGAGCGTACGCTGGCGATCCGAACCACACCGTCACAACGACTTACGACCAGTTGGGCCGGGTCATCGCCGTCACGGACCAGTTGGGTCGGGTCGCTCAGTATGTCTATGACAATCTGGGTCGCAAGATTGAAACGATCTCGCCCGATCCCGACGATTACCGTGTCACCGGCGGCAGCAACGGATCGCTCAACTCGGCTCACACTTACTTCGATTATGATACCAACGGCAACTTGAAGTACGTTACCGATGCTCTGAACACCACGGGACGAGGCGACACGTCGCATACTACCTGGTACTTCTATGACACCTTGAACCGGCAGGTCTGCGTCATCGACCCCTTGGGCGAGGATTTCAGCCTCCCAGCACCCGACAGCATCGACCTCTCGCAGCAGCACCGCCACAGCGTCGTTACGACTTACGACAAGCTGGGCAACGTCACTGCTGTCAAGCAAGCTGTGGACGCATCGAATTACCAAACCACGACCTACCAGTTCGACAACCTCGGGCGTAAGACGGCTGAGATCGCCCCCGATCCAGGCAACAGCACACATCCCACCACGCAGTTCGTCTACGACCTAGCAGGGAACCTCATCGAGTCCATCGACCCGTTGAACCATGCGACCTGGATCAAATACGACGTGCTCAATCGCGTGGTCCGTACCGTGGATGCACGGGGTAGCAGCCCGGATGATTCACATTTTGCCGCCCAGACGGTTTACGACGCCGTAGGCAAGGTCGAGAGTACAACCGACCCGGAAGGCAACACGACCGGCTTTACCTATGACCAACTCGACCGGCTCGTGAAGGAGACGGACCCATTCTGGAACGACACACAACTCTGGTTCGACCCGGCTGGCAACATGACGGCCAAGCTCGACCGTGACCAGCGGATCACACAGTACAGCTATGATCCACTGAATCGTGAGGTCGAGGAGGACTGGAACCTGCCGGTGACGCACACTATCGCGAAGACTTTCAACGCCGCCGGAGAACTTATGGGCGTGAGCGAGTCGGACACGAACCATGCCACGGCTGCCACGAGTTACCAGTACGTATATGACCAGGCCGGACGGATGATCCGTAACCGCATGGCCCCCGGCGACCTCACGCAACAAGCGGCAACTCCATACACGCCATCGACGATCTACACTTATGATTGGGACGGCGATGGCTTCAACGAGCCGTACTATCCTGTCTCTATTGCATTACGGGCCGGAGATATCCTCCAACTCACGATTAGTTCAAGCACCTATGCCCCGGCTTTCGTGCTCCAGCGTCCAGGCGGGAGTTCGGTGTCGATGTTCTACGAGAACCTCTCCGTCCCAGGGACGCTCACGCTGAAACAGACATGCGACGCCGACGGCACCTGGACGATTTACGTTACGACGTTCGACAATATAGCTTCCGGATCGTTCTCGCCCACGCTCTACTACCTCGTCAATCCCGCAGTGCCCACTGCCTTGGTGGAACAAAACTACTCCTACTATGCCGATGGCAGCCTGCAATCGGCTTCCGACAGCGTCAGTGGCGAGACGGACTACCAGTACAACGGCGCGGGGCTGATGACTCAAGAGATGCAGCACGATCCAAATAATCTTGGCTACGTCGCGCCCAAGCGGGTCGATTTCACATACAACGACGCCGGCCAAGTCCTGACCGAAACCCGCTACAACGCTACAAGCCAAACCAACTGGGTCGCTACGAGCACTTCGATTTACGATGGCATGGGCCGACTGACGGACCTGGACCACTCCTTCGACTCGACCACTCGAAACTACCACTACACGCTAGATGCCGGCAGTCGCGTCACCAATGTCACGATGCCGTTCGATACGGTCGATTTCACGAATGGCTACGATGCAGCAAACCAACTCGTAGCCGCCGATTTCAACAGCCAGGCCGACGAAAGCTATACGCTTGACCAGAACGGCAACCTCACGGACACGAACTGGAATACAGGTGCTGCAAACCGCTTGATTACGGCCCCTACTTCGTCTGGCGTAGTCTACACCTACACGACCGATGCCGAGGGCAACCGCACAGCTCGCTTCCGCGATAATAACGGCAACGGCGTACTCGACACTGGGGACACGGACGTTACCCTCTACAGTTACGACAATCGGAATCGCCTAATCGACGCCCTGTTTGCGACGGGCTACAACGGAACGGTCACCAAGATCGTCCAGATCGGTTACGATTACCTCGGCCGCCAACTCGTCCGCGCCTTGGATTCGGACGGTAACGGCTATTGGAATGAGTTCCGCTACAATGTTTACCAGGGCGACCAACAGGTGCTTGAGGTTTACGACTCCGATGGATTGGGCGGCGGCACGGCGGCATCGCTTTCGCACCGCGACCTATATGCAGCGGGTGTCGATCAGGTCTTAGCCGTCGAAGATTCTTCCCACGCCGTCCGCTGGACTCTGCCCGATATTGAGGGGACGGTGCGCGACGTAGTGCAACTTAGCGGAGGTGCTTGGACCTCGACGCACCGCGATTACAATAGTTATGGCCTAGTGGTGAACGGGACCATCAACACCGACATGCCCTACGGCTACGCCGGGATGTGGACCGACACAGCCACCGGCATGAATGTGACGATCAGCCGAATCTACGATCCGCAGACCCAGCGCTGGCTAACTGAGGACGCAACCGTCCCGTCACCGGATACGAACCTCTACCGCTATGTTGGCAACAACCCGTGGAATGTAACCGACCCGACAGGGATGTTTGGGCAGTTGATTTCGACAGCAAGCAGTTATCTTAGTTCTGCGTGGAACAGCATATCGGGTTTCGGAAGTGGCCTCTCGAACACCGCCCCTACTGTGGCCATTCCCCAGTATCAGAATTATCCTAGCAGGACAGCGTTCTATGACGCAAAGAATGCTTACGCGACCAGCTTCCCGACGAAGGACCAACGCATCGCGGCATACGACAATCCTGTCTTTATCGGGGCGAACCAACACTTTGAACAGATCGAGGATCAGCAATCGCGTGCTCGGTTTGACAGTCAGCAAGCCGCTCGTGACACGTTGCAATCGCAGCACTATCAGCAGATCGCGGCAGAAGTCGAAGCTGCCGCCTCACTCACCGATGTGCTTCAGACGGCATACGTTGCCCAGGCGGCATACAATCAAAGCCCCACCGCCGGGGACAACTACGTAGCGGTCGCTGGCCAGAGTTGGGATAATCCCAGCGGTCTGCGGGCGCAGTTGTACCAGAATACGCAAACGAGCGCGTATGTTCTCGCCTACAAGGGGACCATCCCTCCGCATCCCGGAGATCTGAAGACTGACGCATTGCAGGGGCTCGGGTACGAAACTGCACAGTATGACGAAGCTATCAACATCGCGCTGCTGGCTAAGCAGCAATATGGCAGCAACTTGTCATTCACGGGCCATTCACTCGGCGGCGGCTTGGCTGCGGCGGCCTCGCTTGTGACCCACCTCCCGGCAACGACGTTCAACCCGGCCGGGGTCCACATCAACACGGTCTCGCCTTACGGCGTCACCGCCGCGCAGATGGGCACCAAAAACAATATCACGGCGTACCGCGTGCAGGGGGAATTCCTGACATCGTATGTTAACGGAGTCGTGGGGCCTTCCACCAATGGTCAGGTCGTTGACTTGAACGGCGGCCGTTGGAGCGACTACGTCGTCCGTGCAATCAAACCGCCGGTCGGCGCGGCGGTCGTTGCCGTACAGCGCCACTTGATGGACAGAGTTATCCTCGGTATCCAGCGACGTAACCGGGCTCCTTGATATCGAAGAAGAGCGTCAGCATTTGCCATATTGGACAGGTATTTGTCATTTGCTATCGGAAGCCTAGCTATGTTTCAAGACTTTCACGCCACGCTTGCGAGTCCCATTCTTGCGATCCTGCCATTGCTGGCCTTTGCCATTTTTGGATGCTCTGGCGACCACCCTGGGAGCCGTATCGGGCGAACGGTGCCGGGCGACGTATTCACCGACCCTGGTGTTCGCTCGCTGGCCGATGCCGCAGGGACGGGCGATGTAAAGGAAATCGACCGGTTAGTTGCCGCCGGGGTCGATGTAAACGCGACAGGGAAGCAAGGGATGACGCCGCTTGTGTGGGCGATGGCGGCACGCAACCGCGAAGGATTCTTGCGACTCCTGGAACGCGGCGCGGACCCTAACCGGCAACACCCTGATATTGACCTTGGTGGGGGCTCGTCGGTTACCAGCATGGCAGCCAGTTCCAAAATCGACTCATTCTTCTTGAAGGCGGCTCTTGAGCACGGTGCGAATCCAAACCTCGTTGAACCGACGGGCAACCGTGCCCAGCCGGAAGAGCGGACGACGCCCCTCCACAGGGCAATCAGCAGTCGTCGGGTCGAGAACCTTGACTTGCTGATTCGCGCCGGGGCCGACCTAAACCACAAAGGAGGCCACTTCGGAGCGACCCCTTTAGTGGACGCCGCAGCCGTCAACTGGTATGAAGGAGTTTATCGGCTTCTTGAGGCGGGGGCCGACTACCGCATCAAGACCGATGCTGGAACGGACCTTGCTGATCTCGCCGTGGATGAACCAATACCCTATGCTCTGGAGACGCGCCGTTGGAAGGATAAGGTGCTGGATTTCCTGGAAAAGAAGGGGGCTGACTTGGCAGCCGCAAGGAAAAAGGCGGAGGCGAGAGGATTTAGAACCAAAAAGTGGACGGAGGAGGAATGGAAAGAGAAAACGCCCAATAAGGGATGGCCGATTCCAAAGGATGAATAGAAACCCCTGTGTTGGTCCAGCGTCGTCTGCATGTCCTGGGCAGCGTCGTCCCGCCTTCCTTGCGTGCTTCCAGGATGGTGTCCAGTCGGATTCAGCCAAGGATTTCGCTGTCCACCTCAATGAAGATGATATGATCATCGAACCCAGGATGCCGTTCGGCAAGTACCGGGGCAAGCCCATCTCCGAAGTCCTTCGATAAGCCCCCTCGTACCTCACTTGGTTCTGCAACTGCGTCGACGGCAACGAGGTGTTCAAGCGGGCGATCCGTGCCTTACCTGGGTTCGCTGGGACATCGGGGAAGTACTTCTCGCAACGAAAGCCTTCCGCCAGCAAGCCAGACCAAGAGATGGATGATCCGAACTTGGGCTCTGGACCGACTCTGCTATAAGATTCTCCATCCACCAGTGGAAGCGTGATGCGGCCTGTTCGGCGGCTAACGGTTCGTCCTGGTGCCAAGGGCTGCCGATACATTCTGGAGCGTTTAACGGGGATTCGGGGACATGAGCCCATCGCGCCGATCTGGGGTCACGAGTATGCCTCCGGGGAGATCGCCGACATATAGCCCGATCTGCAGCCTATCGCGTGGTCCGCCGCGATCTGGGCAAAGTGTCGCTGGACGATCTCCAGTGCCAGTACCATGTTCCGTTTGGTCCTAAGTCCCGGGACGTCATCGTAGATGCGGTGGGCTTCGTCGATATACTGGAGAGTCCCAACCGACCGGTAGTCATGCCGTCGCAAGTTCTGGAACCGTGAACCGATGAGCGGGATGGACGCGAGATGATCGATAAAGCCGTCTTGGGACGGCGGCAGGTGTGGAAATATCATTGCCATACTCGTAACGCACGTGGTCGATTCGCTTGGCGTCGTAGGCGGTCGCGAACGCGGCGTCGCCGGAGCGCGCAGCCGCAAACGTCACGACCTTGACGGGAATCCCGAGGCTGTCGGTCGCGTGCCAGCCCAACAAGGCCGCCAGCGCTCCGCCCTTGCTGTGTCCCGTGATCAGCAACGGCTTGGCCGCAGATATCTTGCCCGAGCGGCTGTTCAGCTCGTTCACGAGGCTCTGTCGGAGGTTGGTGAAGGCACTGAAGAACCCTGAATGCACGCAGCCTGGGAAGAACTCGGACGCGGCGATCGGCTGGGCATCGAAATTTTGCAGCCAGTCGAACAGGGTCGGGACCTGATGGATGTCGAATGGCAGGGTGCCGCGAAACGCGACGACCACGCCGTCGTCGATATCCCCTATCAGACAGGCGTCGGTCTGGCTCGTACCCCTCACGACCACCGACGGAGCCTGGACGAATCCTGCACCGGCATCGTAGATGTTGTCAGGGGCGTAGCTTGGTGCATGCCCGTTGCAGATGATTGAGTACGCAGCCCCGCTGACGCAGAGCAGGCGCCCGTTGAGCGTTTTCGCTTTCATGGTTCGGTCCTCCCAAAAGAGAAATGCCGGCGGCGAAGCTTGCCAGCGCGTGATTGGCATCGGTTCCCGGTCCGCCAGCAACCGCCAGTCTACCACCAACCGACCGCCGGTCAATCGGATGACCTAAAATGTCGGATGACCTGAAAAGCGTGTGACGAAGGCATGGGCTGACGTCAGCCAAGCGGTTGCTGAATACGAACAAGCACGCAGTGACGCCGGAAATACCTCCCGATAGGAGCCAGCGGCCCAAAAAGCACGGCGAAGCCGATTTGCCGGCAAACATGGTCATCCTCGCTCAAAGCCCGACCTTCGTTTCGAGGAATCAAGGTAGTACGATGTAACCCTGGTCCATTAACCCAATCGGTCGACTCTTTCCAGCCGGCGCAGGAACCTCCCAAGCTCTGCTGCACCGCGTCAAAGTCGTTTCGTAACTCTAGCCTTGTGCCGACCGAGCATGGCGACGGACTTTCATGGGGACTCGCTTTGTAGCGGCATCTTGCCCGATCAAGGTGTCGCAGTGCTACCTTGATGTTCTCGGGCCGTTCTGAACGGGAATTCAGAAGCCGCAAGTGAATCGTCGTTGGCAACTTCCTCTCGAAATGTCAGTCGGGTGCGACCGTGTGCCATGATGGTCGGCGGCGCGGGGATGGCGGCGAAGGTCTGCACGGGTCACCTTGGCACGTCGCCAAAAAGCAAGGTAGCACGATGCACTGTGATTTCGGGAATTCGGGACGGTTCGAGCAGCAAAGTCGTGGTTGGACGAGTGGATCGGTCGTTCCGGAAGACGAGAGGTTGTTGACATCGGACGACAAAGGACTTAGATTAGCGCATAATGCACGGCAATTGTCTGGGCCCTGCGATGCGTGCGAGAATGCCCGCTTGGGAGAACAAACATGATCGGATTCCGCTTTGTCAATCTCTTGGTTCCCGATGATCCTGCTCAATTCACAGTTACGGGAACTCATGGCGTCTGGTCGTTTAACCAGGAAAACAATTTCGCCGCAGTCAAGCAAGCCGTTGAGGAGCAAGGCCAGTGTGCCGAGACTTACACGGCAGAACATCCTATTACGGGAAACGACGGAGCAATAGCAGTTGAAGGCACATGGGCGGAGTTACTGCCGCTTTGTCTCGGCGCATCCTACCTGAGCGGTCGTTCGGTTACCGTCAAACGCAGCTTGCCACACTCAGAACTCATGTTCGCGCAAGTCGGCCCAAAGTTTCCGCGAGAGCGAGCGATTAGCGTTGCCGAGACTTGCGTAAACAATCAAGAGGAGTTCAGGGAAGTAATTGAGGCATTCTTGGCAGCCTACCATGGTGCAGGAACATCCGAGAAGATCTCGCTCGTCGTCCACCATTGGCTCGACACCCTGGCGTGCTGGTCCCTCGAAGACTTGTATCTCAGCGCCACAACGACTCTCCAGGTCATCGCCGCGAGCGAAAAGCGAAAGGCGGCGATTGCCCACAAGCTAAGTTTCTATGAGTACCTGACAGCGGCAGCCGGGAGGTTCCACATCCCGCCACTCTCGCACGATACCGTGAAAATGCGCAACGACTTGATCCATGACGGGACTCTTTCGGGAGCCTCGTTTGTCGGCAAGTCCGCTCAACAGTGCAATGCCGTTGCGGCCGACACCTTGAACTGGATCGACCGCTATTTTCACGCTGCCCTGAATCTCGGGCCCGTTCGTCGCGTTCGGTTCCACCAGAACGTCTTCAATAATCTGAACGCCTACTCCCTATAAGCCAATGCTGGCGGGAGCGTGCTTTCGGGCGCCAGTTCCATCCGTCGCAGATCGTATGCAAGACCTCCAAGGAGTTCGCCTGGCGAAAGGGGGATGGCATCAAATGGGCGGGTGCCTGGGTGCGGCATTGGGCCAGTGGGGTCCGTATCACAGGGACGGTCCGACCGAGCAACACGCCCGCTTGTGGCGTCGATAGTTGACAGCCGACACTGCTGCCGGTAGTTTATGGGCATCGGCTGTCGCTGGGTTCTTCGCCTACGGTTGCCGTGAGCTTTCCAGCAGCAGGAACGATATTTGCGAGGATTGTCATGCCATCATTCGATCTTAGTCCCAACGGCATTCGCCAACTGATTGCTGGTGGCGAATCCCAGGTTGTCGAGTTCAAGGAACGAGTACCCTCTCAAGACGCGGTTGCACGCAATCTCGCGGCATTTGCCAACTCAGAGGGCGGTATCCTTCTTTGTGGCGTTCGCGACAATGCGGAGATTGTTGGTATTCCAGAATCAAATGTCGACGAGGCAGCGGCAGCGCTCAAACGTGTCGCAGGCTCGCTCTTGTCTTGGCCGACGACGGTCGGGGCTGTCGATGTCGGAGGAAAGAAAGTCGTATACACAGTCGTCGACCAGGCGCCCCGCCCGTACTATCCCGTGTCGACTTCTCGTGGCGAGTTCTTCAAGCGGGTTGACGCACAGTCGCGACCGGCTTCGTCGGGCGAACTGTTCCCGGTACGTCCGATTACGGTCCCGACGGCAGCGATTCCCGACAGCTCGGTCGTCGTCTTCGTCGCGATGTCCTTCCGTGAGGAAGAAGAGCCGGCTTTGGTTGACTATTTTGCGGCCATGAAGCGGGCAGTGGAGAAATCTGGGCTTGTGCTTGAGATCAACCGGATGGACTTGCTCGATGGTGACTTCGAAATCTCGCAGAAGATTATGGACGAAATCGACCATGCCCAAATCGTCATCGCAGATTTCACGCTGAACTCGTCCAACGTGTACTTTGAACTTGGCCACGCACGGGCGCTAAGAAAGCGAATTATCCAGACTGCTCGAAAAGGAACGACCCTGGAGTTCGACGTTCGGAACTGGAAGACGACCTTCTACAGGAACGCAACCGAGCTGGAGGAGAAGCTTGTTCCCGAACTCAAGGCGGCTTATCACGAAGTGAGCGAAGCAAGCTAGCCAGACCCCAATATGAAAGCGAAATGGATGGCAAGCGTGCAAGACCAGGATGACGGATTGGCATTCCTTCAATTCATGAGCCGCCATCTCGTTGTGCTCGTGGGAGAGGTCGAACTCTACAACGGGAAGACCCACCAGTGGATCAGAAGGGTGTCTGCCATTTCCGGCTTCGTCCTATCGCTGCACGACACGTGGTACTGGCTGACCGCTGGGCATTGCCTCCAGAGGCTGGACAAGGGATTGCGGGAGGGAACCTTACGGATCAGCAATGGACACTTCATGGACTACTTCGGAAGTGCCGCGACTCACCGAGTCGGTTTGCCGTACAGCTATGAGCTAGGGGACGGGCGTTATCCGACTCGGACATATCAGCAATTCGGTCTTGGTGCGAGACAGACGGTTGCCGGTGTCCTTGTCCTTGACCGCGGTAATGCTGTAGTTCACGTCCAGAGGCTCGATGTCCGCCCACTCGTAGAGATGCCGAACCTCTTGGCAATCGTCATACGACAAGACCCAGGCATGCTCCGTGTCCTTCAAGGCGTTCGCCAAGCGTGCGTGGTCCTCGCCGATGAACCCGTGTTGATAGAGGTCGTTGCCCTTGATGTAGTAGGGCGGGTCAAAGTACAGCAGCCCGCGACAGCGGGTGTCCTCGATCACCTCGGCGAAGTCGAGGTTGGTGCAGCAGTTGCCGCGGACTTCGATGCCCGCAAAGAGGTCGTGGAGCTTGTCCACTTTCTGGCAGACGCAGTCGGGCGACCAGCGGCAGTCTATCTTGTACCGAGACTTCTGCTCGGCGCCGCCCAATGGGCCGCCGGACTTAGTGCCCAGACCGGAATACGACGTCTGGTGGATGGCGAGCTTCTGGAAGCCCAGATCGACGATCCTAGCGGGTTCCGTCGGCATCGCGGAGACCGTCGTCAGCTCGTGCCGCAGTTCGTAGAATGCCTCGACGGAGGGCTGAAACCTGCGGACTCGTTCCTTGAACTCGTCAGGGTGCCGGATGACCGCAGTCCAGAGACAGGCGATTCCAATATCCTTGTCGTTGATCCAGAGCCTGGTCATGTCCCTGTTGTCCGCAAGCAGCTTCAGCCCGATGCCGCCGCCGCCGAAGAACGGCTCCCGGTATTCAAGGCCATCGTGTGCTGCCTGTTCTGCGAGCCGCATGGCGATCCGGTCGCGGAGTTTCGACTTCCCTCCGGGGTACCTGACAAGACCCAATCCACCCATGTTCCTCCTTAGCTGGCGATTCCGTCGAGCTAAGGGAGTGTCGTCAGGCCACAAAATAGCGTTGCGTGGGCTACGTCTTCGAGAACGCCTCAGAAAGCGTGAATAGAAGGGGTATTTGCCGGCAGTTCCCGCTAGTCGGCAAGGGAAGTCATGCGGCGGGAACGGACTGTCGAGGCACGACTACTGACGAGAAGTACTTCCGCCGCCAACTCCTTGCAAAATGACCGTTTGCAACCAGTTGGTCACACTCCAGGAAGGCGCCTTCGATCTTGCCCTCGAACAACTGTTTGACCACTTGGCTTCACTTTCGGCGGAGGCGCAGAGGTCTGCGTCTTCCTTGACCGCCCTTTTCTGTGGCTGGTTCACCTCCAGCACCGGGGATACGAACCGCCGGCCCTCCAAGACGAACTCGCGGTCAGCCATCGAGACGGAGTCCTGATCCGAGACACGGCAACTTTAGTCGCCTTCTTGCGGGCTGCGTACTCGCATTGCCCAAAAGATCGGTGCCTGATGCACTATAAATAGGCGATCGCGCAGTGACTCCCCGGTTAATAAGCCTCAGGCAGCCATTTTCCAGTTGGAGGGCAAAATAATTGCCTCAAGCAGCTCGTCCATGCGCCTCCTTTCCGCAGCTTGCATGGTCGTGACACCTGACGGTCTGGACGAGACCGGCAAGCCACTGGGCGGCTTGGCGTTTCTGTTCTTCGTCGCTCTTCTGTTTCTCTTGTTCGCTGTTCCTGGTCATGAAAAAGACAAAGCCGCAGGCATTTTCGTCCAGGGATGCGGAGCGACCGCGCCTGCGGCTCGTTTTGTTTTGGCATCGTAGTCGCCCGCGTCCCTGTTGGTAATGAAGTGGAGCGGCACCGAAGAAATCAATGCTCAAGGCGACCGGTTTCGGGCTTTTCCATCCACCCCGTGAACTTCGTCCGCGACCAAGGCTCGTCCATCCAGGAGGTATCGGGTTCCGGCAATCTTTCTGCCTCCTCCACCGTCAACCAACCCTTGGGCAGCCGCATCGACCTCAGCTTGCCGCTACGGGCGATCCAGCGCATGGCGCCGTTGGCCTCGCAAGTCGTCGCCACCTCCAGCGTGGTAGTCGCGTCCTGGGCGACATAGCGAAGTACTTCCTCTCGACGACCTTCTGCCCACAGCGCGGGAGCCTTCGCGCCGTTCATCCCCTCGGGCTTTCCGGGGAGGCCCATCCCGCGGGCCGTAGCGTCGAGCCCGACGGCATACCCGAGCCGGCACAACACATGGAACATCATATCCACGTGGCCGGTCGCCATTTTCCGACAGTTCTGAAGCATCCCTGACTCCTCCGCAAGGATGTCGAAGTCGAAGCCCAGTCCGTTCCAGGTGACGATGGTGTAGCCTTGGGCGACTTGGGTTTCCAAGTACTGGACCAGATCGGCAGTCTCGGCTCGGCTCATCCTGTCTACTGGGCATGTGCGGTCGTTGCCGCCGTACCAGAGTCGCGGTTCATTATCTCCGGCAAGGAGGGTGGCGGCGCAGGAGATCCCCAAGGGTCGGCATGATCTCCAGTCAGCCCCGTCTTCGGTTGTTTTGGCAGTCTCGATGTCGAAAGCCAGGTATTTGCGTTTTGTTCCCATGCCCTCATCATCGAGGGCAAGTAGCAGAAATCCCTTCTTCCAGAGGAAGTGTCCGCGGCCAACCCGACAGATCAGCTCCAACCACAGTATGCGGACCGGCTGATCATCCATGCCGGACTCGTCCGCGTTATTATCGCCACGCCACGCCTCGACACCTCACCCGTTATTAAGCCCCGTTCACCCATCGTCCTGGTCATTTCGACTCGACGCACCAAACCCGAGCTGGCCGAGATCCGGTTCCCAGTCCAGCAACAGATATTGGTCGGCGAACTGCCCCATTTCACATCGGCTCTTGATGCTGCGGTCGACTCCGCATCGTCTTCTTCAGCTCCCCTGGGCTGTTGCGAGAGCCCTGCGGCCCTTCGTTCGGCGACTACTGGCCGATACAATATATCTTTGTCAAGAAAGGCGGGCTCGTTCCTGCCATGCGCATTCGCGAGACTAAACCCATGGCAAACCGGTGGCCATCCGTTTCAAGGCGGTAGAGGAATATCGCCATCGCCTGTCCGACGACACATGGATACTTGAGGAACATCTGGTCACGGCTGTAGCGGCTGTCGTCGGGCCCCAGGTCGCCGGCGATGAGGGATTGTGCGAACCAAGAGATGGAGTTCCGGAGGTCGATGCCGAGTCTCATAAGCGATCTCCACAAGGAATTTGCAACATATCACTTGTCCGGCTCCCGGACGATGGTCTTCGGGGGCTTCTCCAGCTCGTCGTCCGGCACGAACACGATCCGCATTCCCCAGCCGGCATAGGTGCAGAGCATCTTGCCGAACTCCTCCCACGTGAATTCCCGGTCGTCCACGTGGATGACAGGCATGTCGCCGTCCTCGCTGCCGCCGTCCTCAATGAGGCATCGCAGCACTCCACCCCTGGCAGGCCGTTCCGGGGGTATGACCAAGACGCGACTTCGGAACCTGACCCTTAGCCAACTTTTTGGCTAAGCGCGGATGGCACGGCTTATCGGGCAACGACATGACGGATTGGGCGGCTGAGTCAGCTAGCGTTGTTGACTTGTCAGAAGTGGCAAAGTGTCAAACCCCGGTACTGGTCACAGGCAACTTGCGAGCAAAACGAACCGAGCCCAGCCCCCGCACCGAGGTCCAGGTTCAGTTCGCATTTCAGGTTCTCTGCAAAGAGAGGAGAAGTTCACGGGGCCCCCCTCACGAGATCGGCCACGGCTGTACGATGCCCAGGACGAAATCGAGAATCGCAAGGACCGCTCATTGCCGACATGGAAACAAGGCTCCAGCAGCAGACCTCCCGCCAGGAAATCCCAACCATCCGATGGGGGGGTAGATGAGCCATGAATTGTCGCATACCTCATTTTTCCTATCCTTCTAACTATTTCATGCGGGGCAATCGCCTGCCCACAGATCGTCGGCCACTCGCACCGATGGCATATTCCTCCCGGGCGAGATTTTCCCACCAAAACTTCAGTTTTATTGAAAAATTGCCGATGGAACCCTTGCAATCTCATAGCGACTTCCGTATAGTATCAGTATCACACCCGGCGCACCGCTCCCTCATCACTGGGGTGACGTGCATAAAGGCCGGGTACTTTTTTGCGCCCATTTGGCTGGGGAGAGGGGTGATTACAACGTGACTTCCCAGCCTCCTCTGAAGCGCGTTGTCGCGAAACCTTGGCTCTCCACTAAGGATTAAGTTGTGCTGCTCGCCCTTAGGCAACGTGAAATTACTTCACGTCAAACCTCAACGCCTGCCGTAGCGTCACCGGGCCGAGCAGGCCGGATTCCTGGAGTGGATCGCCCTTTTTCCAGAGCTTCCAGGAACTGAACGTGTAGCGGCCGGTGGGGCTGGGCTTGCCTTCTTGGACCCAAGTCGGCCAACTCTTCAGCGTACCGTTGGCGTTGCGGTCGCAGTCCTCCGGCAGTTGCTCGTCACCGATCTGGCGATTGATCCAGAGGTTGACGACCCTCACGTCGAGGACATTGTCGCCCGGCTTGATGGCCTCGGTCACGTCCACGCGGTAGGGCGGTTTCCAGGCGATGCCGAAATCCTTGCCGTTGACTCGCACCTCGGCCATGACTGCGACCTTGCCGAGGTCGAGATACCACCGGGCGTTGGGGAGCTTCATGGCCTCAGCGCTAACCCGGAAGGTAGTGCGATAGCTGGCGGTGCCGGAGTAATACTTGATACCGTCTTCCGGCCGCTTGCTCCAGTCGTCCAGTTTGTCGAACGTGGCCTTGGCCGGCCCGCCCCACTTCGGGTCGAAGGCGACATCCCATGGTCCACTGATTTCCGTTGACTCGGCCAGACTCCGGGCATCAATCTCGCGACTCCGACCGTCAGCGGTCTTTAGCACGTAATCGCCCGGTTTTGTCATCTCATTCCGAATGAAATCTGGCACCGTGTCCAGCCGCTTCGAGCGGATAGACACGACGCGCGA
>Ga0118677_10003631_pt1 | contig 28973 bp, 22 predicted proteins | sample AliMusrvi5mmetaG_FD_86154 | JGI IMG/M metagenome (GOLD analysis project Ga0118677, IMG submission 86154) | reverse complement strand
ATGCCCCCACGCGCCCCCAGAAACCGCACGCTGACGTGTTCCCCCGAGGAGCGCGCGGTGTTCGAGCGGGGGCTTTTGCGGCTTTCGGCACCGGCGTCCGTTGCGTCGCTGGAGAATGGGATCCTCAACCAGGACTTCTTCGATGCTGCCGTGCATTTGCCGCAGGGGTTTGTCGATCTGCTCATTCTGGACCCGCCTTACAATCTCTCCAAGGACTACCACGGCCACGCGTTCCGCGAGCGGGAGCGCGCGGAATACCAGCGGTGGTTCTCCGGTGTTCTTGACCTGCTGAAACCGACGCTCAAGCCGGACGCGACGGTCTATGCCTGCGCGGACTGGCAGACCTCGCTGCTCCTCGCGCCTCTGCTGGAGAGCGCTTTCGTGGTTCGCAACCGCATCACCTGGGAGCGGGAGAAGGGCCGGGGGGCAAAGGCGAACTGGAAGAACAACACCGAGGACATCTGGTTCTGCACCGTCTCGGACGAATACTTTTTCGACGTCGAGGCGGTGAAGCTCAAGCGCAAGGTGCGCGCCCCCTACCGGGACGACGCGGGGATGCCGAAGGACTGGGAGGAAGGCGCACACGGGAATTTCCGCCTCACGCACCCCTCGAACATCTGGACGGACCTCACCGTTCCGTTTTGGTCGATGCCGGAGAACACCGATCACCCCACGCAGAAGCCCGAGAAGCTGCTGGCCAGGCTCATTTTGGCGAGTTCGCGGGAAGGGGCCTTTGTGCTGGACCCGTTTCTCGGCAGCGGGACCACCGCCGTGGTCTGCAAGAAGCTCAACCGGCGCTTCCTGGGCATCGAGCAAAACAGGGAGTATTGTTGCTGGGCGCAAAAACGTTTGGCGCTCGCCGAGGAGGACCGCGCCATCCAGGGGATCGCCGATGGCGTTTTTTGGGAGCGCAACAGCGGGGCTCCCCGCCCGTGATGGACGCTGCGGCGGTACACGAAAATGCGGGCCAGCGGCCCGCATTTGAAAATCAGCCCGGATAGGGCACCCGGCTGGCGGGATTTATTTTTTGAAACGGCGGACGATCGAGCCGCCAAAGGTCACCCCGGTGATGGCGATCAGTGCGAACATCGTGCTGGGCTCCGGCGCCATGGCCAGCGCGGGCGTGATGCCTCCGCCGATGCCTAGGTCGCCCGTTCCGTCGAAGCTGGCGGTGGCATCCCCCGTGCCTTGATCTTGCAGCCAGTAGGACGAGCCCAAGGCGACTTGATGTTCCTCATTCATGTTATAAAGGCCCAATTTTCCGGACTTGATTTGGTAGTCTTTCGTGACTTGATCCGGGGCTGTGGTGGAGAGCTCTACAGAATAATAACCAGCCCCGAGCGATGCCGGTGTGAAGTCAAAAAGGTTGCCTTCACTGTCTTGATATTGGTTGTCGAACTGACCGGAGGACAAGGTAACAGTCCGCAGCAAGGTGTTTCCATTCCCCGCGCCCCCCAGCCCCGAGTAGAGGTTGAAGACGAGCGGAGCAGTGGTGCCCTCATGCTTTTTTACGGCGAAGGAAGCGCTGTCAAATTTCAAGCCGGCCTTTGAAAAATAATCGGCTCCCGTTTGGGTGATTCCGAAGTTCCACACGTTCGGAGAGGAGAGGCTGATCTGGTCCTCGGCGCCGTTTTGGTCAATGGCGATGAGCAGCGTCGCGTGGGAGTTGGCAGCCCCTGCGAGGGTCAGGACCGCGATGGCTGTTTTGAGAAATTTCTTAATCATGACGTGCCTTTTTTTGTCTGACGTGAATACTACGCATTTCTGCGCAGTCTGTCTAGAAAAAATTATGAAGCTCACGACAATATTTCACAGCTACGCCAAAATACGTATTATGCGGAGGGCGAAAGGACGCACAAGAGGGACTTTCCCGTTTTGAGACGGCGGGGACGGCGCTTTGCGCCCTGTTCCTACGCTTGGATGGCGGGGGAGTCGCCTTTCCTCTTTACTTCCCGGGCGAGGTTCTCGCCGGTGCCACGGCTCCACCAGAGGACGATGGGCGAGGCGATGAAGATGGAGGAATAGGTGCCGACGATGACGCCGATGAGGATGGCGAAGGCGAAGTCCTGAAGCGTGGCCCCGCCGAAGAGGAAGAGCGCCGCCACGGAGAGGAACGTCAGCCCGGAAGTCAGGATGGTGCGCGAGAGCGTCTCGTTGATGGAGGCGTTCATGATGTCCTGGATGCTTCCCTTGCGGCCCATGTGCAACCCTTCGCGGATACGGTCATAGACGACGATGGTGTCGTTGATGGAGTACCCCGCGATGGTGAGGATGGCGCCCACCATTACCAGCGAAAGCTCGCGGTGGAAGAGCGAAAACACGCCGACGGTGATGATGACGTCGTGCAGCAAGGCGACGACCGCGCCGACGGCGAAGGAGAGTTCGAAGCGCACGGTGACGTAGATCAGGATGGCGAGGATGCCCATGCCCAACGCGATGGCCGAGTTGCGGGCGAGTTCGCCGCCGACCAGCGTGCCGACGTGGTCGCGTTTGTGTTCCTTGAATCCAGCCTCGGGCATGGCCTTGAGCAGATGCTCCTTGATCGTGTCCGCCGTGTCCATGCGGCTGCGGATGGTGATAAAGTCGTTGTGGCTGGCGACGTCGCGTTCCTTCTGGATCACCGAATCACCCAAGCCGATTTTATCCAACTCGGCGCGCACGGGGACCTCGGAGACATTTGCGTTGGATTGCAGCATGAGGAGATCGCCCCCCTTGAAGTCGATGCCGAAGTTTTTCTCCCCGCGGTGGACGAAGCCGACGATGCTGATGAGGATGACCGAGAGGGAAATGGAAATCCAAAGGCGGCGTTTGCCCAGGAAATCGATGTTCATCTTGTCGGAGATGAGGTGGTTCATGTTGACCCCCTGCAATCCGAATTTGGCGATGCCCCAGTCGAAGCAGTTGCGCCCGACGATCATCGCGGTGAACACGGAGGCGAGCACGCCCACGATGAGCGTGATGGAGAAGCCCTTGACCGGGCCGGCGGCGTACCAGAAGAGGATGGCGGCCGTGATGAGCGTGGTGGCGTTGGCGTCGAAAATGACGGTGAATGCCTTGGAATAGGCGCCCTGGATGGCGGCAGGGAACGCCTTGCCCGCGGCAAGCTCCTCGCGCAGGCGCTCGAAGATGAGCACGTTGGCGTCCACGGCGAGGCCGATGGTGAGAATGATGCCCGCGATGCCCGGCAGGGTGAGCACGAAGTTGAACATCGCCATGACCCCGAGCAGGATGACGACGTTGACCAGCAGGGCGAGAATGGCGATCAAACCGGCCAGGCGATAGTAGAGGGCCACCACGACGAGCACGAGCAGCAACCCGCCGAGGCCCGCGTAAATGCCGCTCTGGATGGCGCTGTGGCCCAGCGTGCTGGAGGCGCTGCGTTCTTCCTCGATCTTGACGGGAACCGAAAGTGGGTTTTCAAGGACGCTGGCCAGCATGGCGGCGTCTTTCTGCGTGAAGCTGCCGGTGATTTGAGCACGCCCTCCGGCGATGGCTGTCCTGATGACCGGGGCGCTCTGCACCTTGCCGTCCAGAAGGATCGCAAAGCGTTCGCCCACGTGTTCCTTGGTCAGTTTGAAAAAGAGATCAGCGCCTTCCGAGGTGAACTCCAGGTCCACACCGTAGCCCTCCTGCCCATACATGGGGTAGCCGCGCCGCACATATTTGCCCTCGATGTCGGGGTTTTTGCCTGACTTGACGAGGAGCTTCTCGGTGACTTCCTTGCCGTCGCGGGTGGAGACTTCCTCTTCGAGCCGGTAGCCCGGCGGGATCGGTTCCTGGCCGGCTTGGATCGCGCCGATGAGTTGCTGGTTCTGCGGATGCACGAGCCGGAATTCCAGCTTGGCCACTTTGCGCAACTGCTCGCGGGCTTCCGCCGTTTTCTCTTCTTCGAGGCCGGGGATCTGCACCAGGATGCGGTCCTGCCCCTCGGGGGTGATCACCGGTTCGCCCACGCCAAATTTATCCACGCGTTTGCGGATGGTCTCCACGGCCTGGTCGAGCGTCTGCTTGGACGGCATCCCTCCCTCCTCTTTTGATAACAAGACGAGGAACGAGGTGCCGCCCGCAAGGTCAAGGCCGAGATTGATCGGTGACTTCCGCTTGTATTCCTTGGGCAAGGGCTTCGCGCCTGCTTTATCCGGCAGGTTGATTTCCGGAATCGAAGGGCCCTTCGGCTTTACTTCTACTTTGGTGGGCCAGATCGACTGGACGCAGATGGCCAGCACTAGCAGCGTCAGGACGGTGCCGAGGATACGGCGGCGCGAGGCGAAATCCGTGGCGAAATACCAGAAGAAAACGATCAATACGAGGAAACCGGCGAGGAAGGTCAGGGTCGGACTCATGGAGCAGGTGAAGGAAGGATAACCCGGGGCGGGCGTGGGATGAAAAGGACGAACAGGGGAAAGGGCTTAGGACTCGGCGGAAGCTTTGGTGACGCTGGCGAGGGCGGATTTGTCGAATTCGATTTTGACGTTGTCGGCCACTTTCACCAGGACGGTGGTTTCCTTGACGTTGGCGATGATGCCGTAGATGCCGCAGTTCATGACGACCTTGTCCCCGATCTTCACCGAGGCGATGAGCGCCGCTAGTTCTTTCGCGCGCTTCTGCTGGGGACGGATGAGGAGAAAATAGAAAACGACGCCCAAGGCTCCGAGCTGGAGAAAAAACAACAGGGACGAGGGCTGCTGCGGGTCGGCGGCTGCCAGGGTGACAAAAAGGTGGTCGATCATATAATATTAAACGGTTCGCATTTTCCGGATGGATTCGGATTCCCGGAAAAAAGAGACGTAACTTACGCAGGGAATGCCCCGTTCGTCTAGAGCGTTTCTCGAAAATCCTTCCGGAGGGGGCGGTTGCGTCTTTTATGCGCCCCGCACGATTGGAGTTTTTTGGGTTCCATCGTCACTTTTTGAGCGCAGAAATCCCAAGGAGCTGCGCCTGGGGGTGGCTGGGGGGGCCAAAAAAACGTGGCCGTTATACCGCGTTCGTTCGGAATCTCCCTCCCTCTCGTTCCGTGGCTCCAGCGTGGGAATGCCATTATCTGCGAGGCTCCGCCTCGAAACCGTGCCGACCGGATTGCGCTCCTGGCCGCAGCTGGAGTCGTGAAGAAAAAAGGACGCTCCCAAAGCTGGAGCCTGGGAGCGAGGATGCGTTATCTCGCGGCAACCGCGCAGACCGGAGGAATCCGGTGGAGAACAGGCAAGGGTTTAACGCTTCTTCGAGAAGCGGCGAGCGACGAATCCCGCAGCGACAAGCAAGCCCGCCAGAGCGGTTCCGGGTTCCGGAACGGAGACATCAAGCCCGTTCACTGTTTCCAAAACAACACCGGGGACGGGTTTTCCGGCTTCGCCGGGTCCTGTGCCCCAAGCGCCCACGCGGCTGGTGTAGTTGTCCGACTCGAAACCGCTGCTGCCTATGTTGCTGAAGGTGATCTTATCCCAAGTGGTGCCGGTCTCCCCGTAGAAGTTGATGAAGGCGAACGGCTCAGCCGAATCGAGCGAACGGTTTCTCGGGTTGCCCAGGTAGGCCGATTCATTTTTGAGCTTGAGCATCAAATTAGCTGTCGTGAATTCCGCCACTAAGTTGTTCCCGCTATAGAAGTCCAAGACGTTTTTCGGGTCGCCTGCAGACCACCAGAAGCCGAAATAGGCGCTGGGAGTGGTGAGCGTGAGGTTGGTCACAGGGACAGGATCGATACCGATGGACGTTGACTGCACCGAATAGGGGCTGCCGCTGGGATAGCTGGCGTCAACGGCCCCGCCGTACTGGTCCACAGATTTCACATACAGCGCATCAAAGGTTCCCACCCCCGACCAGCTCACATTGGTATGTTTCTGGTCCGCAGTCAGGCTGTCAAAAGTATAGACCTCCGTGTTCGACAGGGTGGAGTTCACGCTGTTTGGGCTCTCAGCGTAGGTGACGATCAGGGACGCCTTTGCGCTGGGAACGAGCAGGAGCGCGAAGAGGCTGGCGGCGAGGGGGAGGTTTTTGATTTTCATAAGCGGTGGTTCAATCTGGCTTAACTTGTGAGCATTTTTACGTATAATCCCAGAAAGAGTCAAATTTTTTTTATCATCCCCTGATTTTTTTGGAGCGGCGGGCGGTTCCGGGCGTGATTTCAAAGAGGGGCCCTCACCCAGGACGCCCAGCAAGCCGCGCTGGCTCTGGCAGCCGGGATGCAGGTCAACCGTAATCAAACTCCCCAATGGAGCTCAGAAAACCGCCATCGCCGACCGAAAGGGCGTTCGACGAGCCACCCGAGTAAAAATCCCCGGAGCAAGCTCCGACAAAGCTTTCACTCCATTCCTCACCCGCTTTGAACCACGCCCGCTCTAGCAGTAAACCATTATTTACTCTTGTCTTTCCAACCTGTTTTTGACAAGCGTGAGCAAATGACACCCCCCCCCATGTTTCTGATCGCTTTTCGTCGAGCCTTTGCTTTCTTGCTTGCCGTTTTTTTTCTCTTTCTTCCTTGCGTGACGGGTTGTGCCGAGCCCCAGTCTTTGCTCACCACGAATGGGCCTACTGCCAGTCCCCGCATTTTCCCCGCCGCAGTGAATCCACCTGGCAGCCGCGGCGCCGCTGTCCCCTGGGTGGAATATCTGGCTGGAACAAGCAATACCAACGGGGAAATGCTCGCGCCCGACCGCAAGTTTGGCACCATCACGGCTGAGTCTGTCGGCCGCAGCGCCGTTAAACTCAAGCAAACCGGGCAGTATCTCCAATTCAAGACCACGGCAGCCGCCAATTCGGTGGTTGTCCGTTTTGTTATCCCGGATTCTGAAGATGGGACGGGCCTGCAAGCCACTCTCAGTCTTTACGTCGATAATGTCTTCCGCCAGAAAATCCATCTGACCTCCAAATACGCCTGGGCCTACGGCGGTGAGGCGGCGACCTCCAACGACCCCAAACTGGGCGGCGCGCACCATTTTTACGATGAAGCCCGCGCTTTGGTGGGCAATATTCCAGCGGGCGCCTCCGTCAAGTTTCAAAAAGATGCCGATGACAGCGCCGAATACTATGTCATTGATTTGGTTGACTTGGAACAGGTCACTCCTCCCAAAAACAAACCCGCGGGCTACATTTCGATTGTGGATTGCGGCGCGGCGCCCAATAGCGAGCAGGATGCGGGCGATGCCATCCAAGCCTGCATCAACAAAGCCAAAGCCGCTAAACAGGGGGTCTGGATCCCGGCCGGGACCTTTAAGAGCGAAATGCGTAAGCTCGACGTTTCCGAAGTCACCATTCAGGGCGCCGGGATGTGGTATTCGACCATCCGCGGGAAATTCGCGCGCTTCAACTGCACCGGGAACAACTGCCGCTTTGCCGATTTCGCCATCCTGGGTGAAACGATTTCCCGGGATAACAAGTCCCCCGAAAACGGTTTCTGCGGCAAGGCAGGGACAGGCTCGCGGCTGGAAAACATCTGGGTCGAGCACACCAAGGTCGGATTCTGGGTCAGCGGCGGGACGACCGGCTTGGTCGTCACCGGCAGTCGCTTCCGCAATCTGTTTGCGGATGGGATCAACTTCTGCAACGGGACCAGCTATTCGGTCGTTGAGAACTCCCACTTCCGCAACACCGGCGATGACGCGCTGGCATCGTGGTCGCCTAAAAAGGATCCTGTCAACACCGGCAATGTCTTCCGCTTCAATACGATCCAGGTGCCCTGGCGCGCCAACTGTCTGGCGATTTATGGCGGCAAGGACAATCGGATCGAGAACAACCTGTGCTACGATGTGGTCACCTACCCCGGGATTCTCATCGCGCAGTCATTCGAATCCAACCCCTTTGAAGGGACGACCGTTATCCAACATAACTCGCTGATCCGCGCGGGCGGGCCGATGTTCCGCGGCGAACACGGCGCGCTCAAAATTCATGCGCACCAAGGCGAAATTCGCGGGTTGGCGGTCCGTGATTTGTTGATTGACGGCGCCACATTTGCCGGGATCGAACTGCGGGGCCGTTATCCCATCACGGAGGCCGTCTTCGACAACATCCAGATTGTCAGGGCGGGCACACAGGGGGTTTATATCAGCTCCGACCTGTCTGGAGATGCGGTGTTTTCAGCGACGAATATCACTGATTCAGGCAAAGAAGCCCTGCGCAATGACGCGCCCAAGCCGCTCTTTAAACTCACCCTCGGCGAGGACAATCACGGGTGGTGAAATGCGCAAAGACTCCAAGAGAAGAAAACCTTACGAGAGACGCTCCCAAACAAAAACGCCTCGCCGGGTTTCCCCAGCGAGGCGTTTTTACGATTTGCGATGATTACTTGGCGGGCTCGGCGCCTTCGGCGGCGGCGGCTTCGTTGCGCTCTTTCATCGCCGCACGGCGGCTGAGTTTCACGCGGCCTTTTTCATCGATGCCGATGCACTTGACCCAGATGGCGTCGCCGACGCGGACGACGTCTTCGGTCTTGTTCACGCGGAAGTCCGCCAGCTCGGAGATGTGCACGAGGCCTTCCTTGCCGGGCAGGACTTCGACGAACGCGCCGAATTCCTTGGTGGAAACGACGGTGCCGCTGTAGGTGGTGCCGATTTCGATCTCCTTGGTCATCCCCGCGATGATGTCCTTGGCGCGCTTGAGGCTCTCGCCGTTGTTGGAGTAGATGTGCACGGAGCCATCGTCCTCGATGTTGATCTCCGCGCCGGTCTCGGCGACGATGCCCTTGATGGTCTTGCCACCAGGCCCGATGAGGAGGCCGATCTTGTCCACCGGAATCTTGACGGTTTCAATGCGCGGCGCGTAAACGCTGAGTTCCTTGCGGGGCTCGGCGAGCGCAGCGGCCATGACGCCGAGGATGGTGCCCCGGGCGGCCTTGGCCTGGTGAATCGCTTCGGCCAGGATCTTGTGGCTGATGCCGGGGAGCTTGAGGTCGAGCTGGAACCCGGTGACGCCGACGTCAGTGCCGCAGAGTTTGAAATCCATGTCGCCGAAGTGATCCTCGCTGCCGAGGATGTCCGTCATGGTCTCGTAGCGGACGAGTTCGTCCCCGTTGAACTCGGTCACGAGGCCCACGGAGATGCCCGCCACGGGCTTCTTGATGGGCACGCCGGCGTCCATGAGGGCGAGCACGCCCGAGCAGACGGTGGCCATGGAGGTGGAACCATTGGATTCCATGACCTCGCTGCTGACGCGGATGGCGTACGGGAAGTCGCGCTCGGCCGGAATGACCGGGGCGATGGAACGCTCTGCGAGCGCGCCGTGGCCGATTTCGCGGCGGCCGGGGCTGCCGGTGCGGCCGGTTTCACCCACGGAGAACGGCGGGAAGTTGTAGTGGAGCATGAAGCGCTTTTCGGCTTCGCCGCCGGTGTAGGCGTCGAGCATCTGGGCTTCGTCGGCGGGCGCCAGCGTGGCGAGGGCCACGGCCTGGGTTTCGCCGCGCGAGAAGAGCGCGCTGCCGTGCGAGCGGGGCAGCAGGCCGACTTCGGCGGTCAGCGTGCGAAGATCACGGTAGCCGCGGCCGTCCGCGCGCACACCCTTGTCGAGCGCGCTGATGCGGAACGCCTTCTTCTGGAGATAATCAAACGCCTGGCTGATCTCGAAGCCGGTGGCTTCGGGGAATTTCGCGAGGATCGCGGCTTTGACTTCCGTCTTGAGGGCATCGATGGCCTTCATGCGGGCGACTTTGCCGGAGGTGTAGATGGCGGCTTCGATGCGGCTGCCGGCGACTTCGTAGGCGATTTCGAGCAATTCGTCTTTGACGAGCATGAGCGGGGCCACGCGCTTTTCCTTGCCGACTTTGGCGGCGAGTTCCTTCTGGGCGAGGACGAGTTGTTTGACGAACGGCTGGGCGTATTCGAGGGCCTTGATGAATTCCTCTTCAGGAACTTCGTTGGCGGCGCCTTCGATCATCACCACGTCGTTTTCGTTGCCGACATAAACGATGTCCAAGTCGCTCTCCAGCATCTGGGCGTGCGTCGGGTTGATGACGAACTCGCCATTGACGCGACCCACGCGCACCGCGCCCACGGGGCCGGCGAACGGGATGTCGGAGACCATCAGCGCGGCGGAAGCGCCGTTGATGAAGAGGACGTCGGGATCATTCTCCCCGTCCGCGCTCAGGAGCACGCCGATGATCTGCGTGTCGTAGAGGTAGCCCTTCGGGAAGAGCGGGCGCAACGGGCGGTCCGTCATGCGGGCGGTGAGGATTTCCTTCTCGCTCGGGCGGCCTTCGCGTTTGAAGTAACCGCCGGGGATTTTGCCCACGGCTGCGGCTTTCTCGCGGTAATCGACCGTGAGCGGGAACCAATCCTGCCCTTCCTTTAGGGAAGTAGCCGAGACTGCGGTGACAAGAACAATGGTGTCGCCGCTACGGACCGTGACGGCGCCGTCGGCGAGTTTGGCAAGCTTGCCAGTTTCAATAACGATGGGCGAAGGGCCCACCTCAATGGAGATCGTATGATGCATACTCTTAAGAAATGCAGCGCCGCTGAACGATCACCAGAGCCAAGGAAAAAATCAGGACTTATGAAGTAGGAAGTAGGCAACGGCCCACTGACCGTTTCTTACTTCGTAGTTCATAGTTCGTGATTTTTCTCATGCCTCCGGCAACGCCCCTGGCGCTGCGCGTTTTTTTTGGAATTTCCGCCAAGGCTATTCCTGCCTGGGCGGGTTTTTGGTTTGGAGGACGGCGCGCAAGATTGCCCGCCGAAAAGGAAAACCCCCGGACCGGAATCCCGATCCGGGAGTCAACCGGAAAAAAGTGTTTATTTGCGGAGATTGAGCTTCTCAAGGAGGCCCTTGTAGCGGTCGCTCGCCGTGCGTTTGAGGTAATCCAGCAATCTGCGGCGCCGGGCCACCATCATGAGCAGACCGCGGCGCGAAGCGTGGTCTTTGGCATGGGTCTTAAGGTGATCGGTCAGCATCTGGATGCGCTGCGTAAGAAGGGCCACTTGCACGTCTGCGCTGCCAGTGTCTTTGTCGTGCATTTTGATGCCCTGAAGTTCGTTCGTCGTTGCCATATTTCGTTTTTTTAGGAGGGGTAAGTATCGACATCTTTTGCCGCTTGGCAAGCGTTTTTCCCCTCGGAGCTTGCGAAAATTGTGCGAGAGGGGGAAATCACGATCTCCGGGCGCGATTCCCTCGCGGGAAAAGCAATCTGCCTCTCTTACGGCTCCGGCGGCGGCATAAATCCGCAATACCAAGCGATCAACTCCGGCCCCGCCGCCATCCACAGCAGCGCGCCGAGCGCCAGGTAGGGGCCAAAGGGAATGCGCCCCGAAGCGTCCCGTCGCCCGGCGAGGATCAACCCGAGCCCCGCCACCGAGCCAATGGCCGATGCCGCGCCGATGGTGAAAAGCACCGCCTTCCACCCCAGGAACGCCCCGATGCAGGCGAGGAATTTCACGTCGCCAAAACCCATGGCGTCCCGGGGAATGACGATGGAACGCACCCCACCGGAAATCGTCGCCAGGGTGTCCAGAGCCAGTTCCCGCTTGTCAGCGCCCGGTAAAATCAACCGATTGTAAAAAAAACGGAGCGTAGTCCCCTTCCCGTTTGCGGGGTCCACCGGAGCGCCATCCACCAAGGGCGCGTCGGTTTCCATGACGAGCTGGTCTTTTGCGTCCGGAAAAACTTCACTCCAGAGCATTTTATCCTCTCCCACGACAAATTCCGCATCGTCCCCGTGCCGCGTCCAGCAGAATGGCGCGGGCGGATCAAACTTCAGCTTTTTCCTGCCAAACGCCCATTTCCCCGCCACCACCACGCCCCAGAGGAGAAAATATCCCGTGGCCGCCCCCACCACCGACCAGAGCAACGCCATCCAGCGCGATTCCTGCCTCATCAACCCCGGGAACCCCAGGCTGAAGAGCAATCCCGCCACCGTGCCGCCCAGCGTGATTTCATCCGGGATGATGAAGTGGTCGATGTCGATAAACGTTGCCGCGATCAGCAGGCTTACCAGCACCCAGAGCGGCAGCGCGAGCCCCCAAGCGGCCGCGCGGTCGCACTGGTTCCAAACCAGCAGGAACGTCACTGCCGTCAACAGTTCGACGGCGAAATAGCGGAAGGCGATCGGCGCCCCGCAGCGCGCACACTTGCCTCGCAGCAACAGCCAGGAAAAGAGCGGGATGTTTTGGTGCCACGGAATTTGCGTCTTGCAGTGGGGACAAAAGGAGCGCCGGGGCTCGTTGACGCTCAACCCCGCCGGCAGACGGTAGATGACCACGTTGAGAAACGACCCCACGACCGCCCCAATGACAAAGGCGAAAATCTGAAAAAGCGTGATGAAGGAAATGGGGAAATGCACGCACCTACTCAACGTCTGAACCAGCCCACAAGTCAACTGCGGAAGCAAACCCGGGCGATTGCATCAAAATGATTCCCACGCAAAGGCGCAAAGGTCCGGAACAGAAAAAATCCGAGCAAGACCCCCTGTTTTTCCAAGATTTGTGAATTTTTTGCGGTTCTTTCCTCTCTTCTTTGCGCCTTTGCGGCTTTGCGTGAGAGTTTTTCCGGGGGGACGTGTGGGGACAGTTTTCTCTGGCGGGATACTCATATCAGTTACAGTAGCGATTGGTGGAATGCGTCCGGTCGCGTCCCGCAGGGACGCACTGAGAGTAGCCCGGCGTTTTAACGCCGGGCTACTTTCAGGATGTCCCGCTGGGACACATCAAAACAAGACACAGGGCGGCCGTGCTTTGCAGCGGCGGAGAGCGGGCAAAAAATTTTACCACCCCATCGGTCCAGATCAAACGAAACACGCCAAAAGAAGGTGAATAATATTTTATCGTCTGCTTTGCAAAACATCCGTTGGGCGATATCCCAAGAGGAGTCCAATGCCTGATTTACTCCCTCAAAGCGACAGCCCAGAGTAATAAAAAATTTCAACGAGGCGGTTGACACCCAGCCCGGAAGCTGCAAAATTTACCCCGTATCTGGACGTCTTTGTCCTCAAAACATCAACGCCCTGTGAAAATTCCAACCGCAAAGCCCGCTTTGACCACCCTTGTCGCCACTTTCGTGGCTGATGGGATGTTGCCCGGCAACGACGGTTTTGCGCTGGGTCCCGCATGATTCGCAAGCAGCCTTTTTCCAGCCAACGGCTGAGTTGACTCGGCCCGGATTTCGATTTATCGGATACCCGGGCTTATTTTACGCCTTCTACGAGAATGACTTCCGCTTTTTCACCATCTACAGAGCCCCCTGCGCCCGGCGTTCCCAGCACAGGGCATGGAGCGCCGTCCTCTTCGGAACCGGCACCAGGCGCCTCCGGCTTAACCCGCTGGAATCTCGGCCTGTTTGCGCTCGCCTTTGCGCCCTTGCTGGTGGTCTTCGGGATGCACTTGTGGGACCGCCCTCAATATCAATTCTTTCCGATGGCGTTGGCTGGGGCGGTTTTTCTTGGGTGGCAGCGCGCCAAGGAGTTGGACCGCCCTTTGGAGCCGGGTCATCCTTTTCTGATTATACTGCTGCTGGCATTTTCGCTGAGTCTGCTTTGCGCGGGAGCTTTGATCTGGTCGCCGTGGCTTGCGATGGCCGCCGCGTGGATGGGGTTTGCGGGAGTGCTCTGGTGGATGGGGGGGTGGCGGCTGACAAGCGCACTTTTGCCCACCCTGGTGCTATTACTCACCATTATTCCACCGCCGCTCTCCCTGGATGAGCGCATGACGATGCAACTTCGGACGATTGCCGTGACATGGAGCAGCCGGATGCTGGATCACTTGGGCGTCATCCACTGCTTGAGCGGGAATTTGATCGAGTTGCCCCAGCAAAAGTTGATGGTGGAGGAGGCGTGCAGCGGCATCAACTCCGTGCTGTTTACCACCGCCATCTGTATATTCTACTTTTTTTGGAAGCGGCGCGGTCTGCTGTGCATCCTGGCCAGCCTCCCCTTGGTGTTGGGAAGCGTTTTATTAGGGAATGTGTTCCGCATCACCTTTGGCGCATGGTTGCGCTTCAACGGCGGAATCGATCTGCTTTCGGGCTGGCCCCATGAAGCGCTGGGGATGGCGTTGCTGGTTTTCTACTTGGGCTTGATCATCAGTCTGGAGCATTTTCTCTACTGGCCTCCGCTGGCCGCGTCAAACTCCGCGCTCAAGGTCTCCCGTCCGCTCGCCGCCAATATTTCGCGCATACCCCGGCGGATTGCGCCTTATTGGGGATGGGTGGCAGCGGGGCTCTTTCTGGCGGCTGGGCTCGGAGCGCTACCACGCGGCTGGGCGTTTCATCAATACACACAGGGACAACAACAGGTGGGGGGGAAATCCGCCCTCCTTGCAGGAACAAAGTTCGTCATGCCGGAGCAATTAGACGGCTGGCAGCGCTTGAGCAAGGACACACCCCTCATGCACAAAGTCGAAACGCTTGGCATTTCCTCGCAATCGTGGAGTTACAGAAAAAAGAACCTCGTCGCAACGGTGGCCCTCGACTACCCGTTCAAAGGGTATCATGACGTCATGGTTTGCTATACAGCCGCCGGGTGGACCATCAAGCAACGTGACGACATCGCAGCGCCCGCGGCAGGGGAACCGACCGCAGTCAAACTCGTGATGGAAAAACAACCCGTCAGCTTCGGCTATCTTTGGTATTCAACCATCAACGAGAAGGGACGCTGGATTGACGCACCGCAGACCCAAAGGAGCATGATCGACCGCTGGACAATGGAGTCGGACTTGTCGAGCTACCGCGTGCAGGTGTTTGTAGCAGGGAATGTCCCATTGACCGATGCCGAACGGGGTGCCGTTAATCGTCTTTTCGAGGAGGCCCGAACGAGCCTTATACGTCAATTCATGGAGCAAATTCAGCCCAAATGAGAAAGCTCTCCCTCTTCTTTTCGTTGTGGTTCACGACATGGCCCAAGCGGCAGCCATGGAAAGACGCGCAGGCGCTATTGACGTTCGTAGTGTGCATTGCGCTGGCGTATTTGCTGTATTCGTGGAACGCCTACTCCGTGCGCATGAAATACGTGCGCGCGTCCAGGCAGGCGTTGTTCGCGAAGGATTATAAGACAGCTCGCGTGGCCTTCCAGCGCCTGCTGAGTTTTAGGGACACAGACCGCAACGCGACCTTGTTTGGACTTGCCTTGGTCGCAAAAGAGCTCGGCCAAACACAAGAGGCATCCGCTCTCATGGACAAGGTGGCGCCGCTGGATACGCCAGTCTATGCACCGGCGCATCTCCAAGTGGTAAAATCCCTCATTTCGGGCACAAACGCCTCCCCGCAAACCAATCAGATCATCCTTGCGCACCTCCAGCATGTGATGAAACTCGACCCGACCTCCCCGGACGCCAACGAGATTTTGGGCCGTTACTATTTTCAGAAACGCGAATGGCAACTGGCGACAAAACATCTCAAGCCGCTCGTCAACGAAAAACCTGAATTGTATTTCGTCCTCGTGGTGGCGGCAACGGAACTCAAGGATGAACAAGCGGCGTTGGACTGGAAGAAACGCGCGCTCGACTATTTCCAAGGGGCGATGAAAACATCCAAAGGCAGCGATGTCAAAACCCGCATGCTTTACACGCAGGCGTTACTCCTTCTGGATCAATATCCGAAGGCGGTGGAAGTATTGGTGGAGGGATTAAAGCTCTATGGCAATGAGGCCTATCGCTACGCACTTGCCGATTTGTATGCGCAGTGGGCGAAGAATCTCGCGACAAAGGAGCCCCAGCAAATCGGCAACCGCATTGATCTCATCAAGCAGGGACTGGAGATCGCTCCTAAAAACCCGAAACTGCTCGAGCTTTTGCTGGCCATTTGCCGACTGGAGGGGGCGGAAGCACAAACGGCACACACACTGGTCACCAAGATGCTGGCAGAAGGCGGTTCCTCGGGCATCCTCCATTTTATCGTGGGAAACGATGCGTGGGAGCATGGGGACGCGGAGTTGGCAAAGAAACACTATGCGATGGCCTTTGAAATGGCCCCTGAAATGCCAGCCGTCGCCAATAACATGGCCTTGATTCTCACTATGGGCGACCACCCCGATCTGCCCCGCGCTCTGTCCCTCATCCAATCCGTCGTAGAAAAGCTGCCCGAGGAACCCAACATCCGCGATACACGCGGCGGGATATTGCTCAAGCTCGGACGCTATAAGGAAGCGGTAACGGACCTTGAGTTTGCCTTGCCGCGCCTCCAGTCCAAAGCGCCCACCCACGCGGCGCTGGCCAAAGCCTACGAGGCGTTGGGCATGCAGGAGCTTGCCGAGGCGCACAAGCGTTTGGCCCGGGAACTTTCCACTCCTCAAAAAAAATAGCAGCTTTATACCAACAAAAATGAAAGCCGACAGCGTCAAGAAAGTCGCTCCCTGGCTGGCATTTGTCGCCGTGGGAGCAGGCATTTATTGGGAACAGTCTTCGGACACGGGAAAAAACCGTCCACCGCAGACGACGGTTTCCGCACAACCGAAAGACACGACGCGCAAACCGGAGCAAGAGCCATTGCGCCTCCTGACCTGCGAGGAGTTGACGCCGCAGGATTTCCCCACTTTTGTCACACTCAAAAAGACGCAACTTGTTCCCTTCGCTAGAGGAACTCATGCGAAGCTCACTGCGCCGACGAAAATCGACACCGACGACGGCTTTCTGCGCCAGGGCGCGGCCGGGGAAACCTTCGAGGTGATCGAGGAGCGCGCCGAGCAACGAATGCTCTATTGCAACGGGATCGATGCCGCAGGAAAAAAAACGACGATCCACTTTTCCTCCCTCGCTGCACACTGTGATGCAACCGAAGCCGTTTCCGCCGGAACGATGGTGGATTTTCTAAAACTCCAGGGAAAAGAGATTTTGGTGAAGCATGTGGACCGGAAATTTTGGGTCAGCATAGAGGAGACGGATTTGCTGGAAATGGCGAGCCGCAGGCGGATGCACCGGGAGGCCGAATCAAAGCAAATAAAAGAAACCTTCAAGGCAAGCTCAAACGAACGCGGACGCGTCGAAAAGCAACTCGCAGAGGAACGGCAAAAGATGAGCTCCCTCGCCAAGCAGACCAGGGAGGAAGAACTCCGGCGCAGGAAGGCTGAGGCCGGGCCCGCGCCAACGCGGGATCCCGGGAAGGAGCAAGCGTGTCCTGAGGTGTTGCAGTATCTCAAAGAGACGTTGAAAAACCCTGATTCCCTCCGCTTCTACAACACAGAAGCGCCCGTTTTGGCCATGTATCCCGGCGGGGAAGACGTTAACTACCCGATCGTGTATGGCGCCAAGGTTTTCCGCAAAAAACTCCAGTTTGGCTGGGTCGTTTATTGCGATTACAGTGAACAAATCGGGCCTGGTGGAACCATACGCATCAAGGGGTGGTTTTTCATCCGAGCCGGAAAAGTCGAGCAATGCTTTTTTGACAAAAACTCTTTCTACAAGGCCGATGAATGACGCGGTCCTCCGAAAATAAATCGACAGAATCCCCTCTCCTGTCGATCAGTTTATGTTTTTCTACCCGATGCGGAACTGAATCTCACGCACGGTCTTCCTTCCGAAACGCTCCCGAAATTTTGCGAGGATCTTCGGTTTCCAAACGCGGTCGAGTTCATAGTGCATCGTCGGTTGGAGCACCTGAACGATGAGGACGCCCTTGTCGAGCCGCTGCGGAGCGGCGTGGCTGGCGATGAACTCCCCCACGAGCTCCCGCCACGCGCCGAGCACCTCCTCCTGGCGGAGACGTTCGCCGAGCCCTAGCGCATTCATCACCTTGCCGACCACCTCGTCCGCGCTGGTCAGCCGGTCCGGCTTGGGCAATGGCTCGGGAAGGCCGCGCCATTCGCTCACGATGGAAGCGCGTTGGTGTGGAGTCATGCGGAAAAAGCCCTCACGCCGGGAAAACATGCGGGCTTTGAAAAACCAAGCTGCAGGAGCGAGCTAGACGCCGTCGTTGCCAATGGCCTCCACCGGGCACCCTTCCATCGCCTCCTTGCAGAGGGCTTCCTCTTCGGGGGATTCCGGCTGTTTGCTCACGTAAGAGTGGCCACCCTGTTCACTACGGGAGAAGTTGGCCGGGGCGGTTTCGCGACACAGATCACAGTCGATGCACTGGTCATCGACATAGTAAGCTCCGGGGACGTTGATTTCGTATTTATTGGAGAAGTCAGCCATAGGGCTCCGGTTATCCTGAGATACCGGCCCAAAAGCAATGCTTTTTTTAGAGGAAGCCCCTGAACATCTGCTCGGGGCAATGATTCCCGGTATTTCTCGCATCCCGTAGGGATGCAAGTGCATTTCCAAAAGGGCCTGGCGCTTCAGAGGAGGCGCTTTATGCTTTCGTGCACGACCTCGACGGGTGTATAAGCACCCCCATGCCATCTTTCGACATTGTTTCTGAAATCGACAAAGGGGAAATCGACAACGCCATCAACCAGGCCCGCAAGGAACTGGCCACGCGGTTTGATTTCAAGGGGAGCACCGCCAAAATCGAACTCGAAAAAAACGAGATCAACCTCTCCGCTGAGGACGGGAGCCGCTTGAAGGGGCTGGAGGAAATCCTCGTGGGCAAGCTTGCCAAGCGCAACATCGATCTGCGCAATGTGGATCGCAAAGACCCGGCCATCTCGCCGCTCGGCCACGCCACGCAAAAGATTGTCATCAAACAGGGGATCGAGGGGGACAAAGCCAAGGAGATCACCAAGGCCGTCAAAGCGATGACCGGCAAGGTGCAGTGCGCACTTCAGGACATGCAAATCCGTGTAACCGGCAAGAAGCGGGACGATTTACAGGAGGTCATCCAGTTCCTGCGCAGCAAAGACTTCGGCGTGGCCCTTTCTTTCAAGAATTTCCGGGATTAGGCCCCCCCCCAGAAACTTCACTGGCGCGCCGGCACAACTCCCGGCTCCCGCTTTTGCGAGATCAGCCCCGGCAGCATGCGCTTCAACTCCGCGCGGGCGGCCCCGGAATCTTCCACTCCAGTGAGGGCGACTTCGAGAACCTGCTGCCCGAGGTTTCTCTGTCCGCGCGTTACGGCATTGAGAATGCTCCGGTAGGATGTGGGGTCGCCTGCGGACGCTTCCCCTTGCCCCACCTCATCCCAAAGACACCACCAGACGTGCAGAGGACGCCCGCCCAGTGTGAAAAAGGTGTGGATGAGAGGCAGGTTAAAACCGTTGACCGAAAACATCTCCGTTCCCTCCTCGCTCTGCAACTGGCAGCCAATGGCGGGCAGGCATATTTCCGGCCTGTGGCCGCGCGCCAGCGCCGCCGAGGTGCGTCCGGGCGCCCAGCGGAAATAAAACACCGTCCACGCGCCTTCGCCGTTCCGCTTCCAACTTGCATTGCGACCCTCGGTGTATTTCAAAAAAGACCGGGCGCGGGAGGGAATCTCGATCTCCTTGAATCCCGGGGCGCCCGCAGGCCAAATCACGCTCCAGCGGGAGGGGGCTGGCCGGTTCAACTCATGGCTTCGGTACCAGATTTCCGTGCCGGCAATCACGCAAAGCAGCCAGCCCGCCAGGGCGATCATGAACGCCCGGGGCCACGGTCGGAGCGCCGCCACGTTCGCAGAGCCCCCCGGGTTCGGCTCGACGGCGTTAGTGCGCGCGGGGTTCATCGCAGAGGAAAACCACGCCAATGACCCGAGGGTAATGGCCAGGACGGCAAGCCCCACGGAATCGTGCCATTTTTCCATGACGGCGGAACCTTGGCTGACGCTCAGCCAAGCCAGCAGGCACGTCCGCCCAAGGTTGCAAAGCAAGGCGATGGCGACGCCGAATACCACAAGCAGAACCCGCCGCGTGAAGCGAAAACGGTGGAGTTCACCTAGGAATAGCGCGCTCATCCAGGTCACTTGGAGGGAGCGAATCCCACTGCACGCCTCGCTCACACCCACGGTTTCACGCCCCACCTGGACCAGGTTGCCCATCTGGAGTGCGGGAATCCCCATCCAGTTGAGCAGGTGGACTCCGAAGGCCGTGTCTGCTCTCATCAAAGATTGCGTAAGCGGCCCCTCCACCACGGTGGGCCACGGGACGGCGGTGAACATGAAGGCGACGGGAAAGGCGAAGTGCCACGCCCAACGCTTCCCGCCACGGTGCCAGAGCAGACCGAGTGTGATTACGATCACAATCGAGGCCATCCCCCAGCTGACAAAACGCCATTCCGGCTGCGCCACTTGCACCAACCGCACCGGAAGGAAAAAAAACGCCAGCACCCAAAAGGCTGCGGCTGCCGGAGCTGGAGACGGAGGAGACGCGGGCTGCCACGATTGCCAGCGCAGGACGAAAAGATAAAGCGCCAGCAGCGGCACGATGAACCCGTAGCTGTAATCAGCGTTGGTGGACCACTCCAGCCAGAGTTGGTCGATCAGCAAGAGCCACATTGCGCCCACTCCACCCCAGGCCAGCCAGTCACGCCTGTCGCCAAATGCGCCGGTCTGCAATCCTGGGGACGACTGAATCTCTGCGAACGCCTCACTCATGGGGGAATTCCATCAACGCTTGTTCCTCTGGTTTTAAGTCGCTGGTGCGCACAGTCGCCGCCATCTTGCGGGCCTCCTCCTTTTGGCCGTTTGCCCAAAGCGCCGCCGCGACAACCGCCCGGAACGAGGCGGGTGAGCTCAGCCAGTCAATATCCAAACCGCGGTAAACCTCCAGCGCCGCTTGCGGATTGCCGTAGCGCAACCATGCCAGCGCGAGCGTTGTGCGGTAGGCGATGACACCCGGGGTCTTTTTCACCAATTCCGCCGCCGTTGCGCGCGAGCTATCCATCTCCTCCCTCAGCAGCAAGGAGCAGTAGCAATAGTCGTTTTGCACTGCCTCATCGTTGGGCCAGCGCGTCAGCATCTCCTTTAGCAACGTGCGCAGCGCCTCCGTCCCCTGCCCCGCTGCCAACCCCAGCATCTCCACATAGGCCGTGCGTGCCGTCGCGGCATTAAGCGTCAGCGAGCGGTAAATCGACTCGGCGAGCGCGGAGCGACCAAATTGCCGGGCATACCGTGCCATGTAAAACGCCTGTTCGGGATTGCCAACGGTGGCGGCTTGTGCCGCGCGCCAATGCTCCCCGGAGCGTTCCTCATCCCCAAGTTCGTGAGCGCAGCGCGCTTTGAATAGCTCCGCCACGGATTTCTCCAGCGGCCCTCCCGGCGTGGAAACGGCGCTTTCCACATCCCTCCACTTATTTTGTGCTGCAAGCGCGTCAAGATACACCAGGAATAACTGGCGATTCTTCAACGCAACCTCCTGCGAAATCGCCTCCAAAACCAGTCCCGGCGCACGGTGGGCGCCGAGCCACGCGCCGAACACGGCCAAATCCTCCCCTCCCGTCTTGCGATATTGAGCCACAGCGCCCGAAAGAAGCGCATCGGCCTTCTCCGGGCTTCGCCGAATAGCCAGCTCTAGAGCCAGCAAACGTTGGTTCACGCCGCCCAGTGGATCTTTCTCCAGGCGCTCCTGCAAGCGCTCCATCATTTCGGGGGGCATCTCTGGCTGCTGCGCCAGCGCCACCGCTGCGGCAAACCCGATCCTGCCCGGTTTGGTCATCAAGGGCTCGAGCAATTGCACCGCTTCCCGATGCGTGTCTGCAACCCCCAGCAGCCGCGTTCCCAGATACAGCGTCGCCTCCTCGTTGGCAACGTCCAAAGCGTGTGCATGCCGGGCGGCGCTTTTCGATTGCGATCCATTGCCAACCAGTTCCAGCGCGCACGCTTTCAATAGCCAGTATGCGGCAGAGTTCGGTTCGGATTTCAGAAGGCTTTGCAATTGCTCATCGATCTTCGGAGTCCACTGCCGCCGGTCCAGCGCACTCTGGACATAACACCGGCGGTCCTCCGGTGTGGCCGCAGGCAACATGGAGAGGATTTGCCAAAACTGCACGGCCGCCGGATCGCCGCTAAGATCGCATACCCGCGCGACCGCGCGAAGCACCTCCGGCTCCATCGGTCGCAGATGATAGGCCGAGCGCACGAGGGAAACCGCTGCCACCATGTCTTGCTTTTGGGCGGCTTCCAGAGCTTTTGAGGCCAGGGAACGGGCGCGCCACTTCACGATTCCGCGGTAGGCAGGCACGGCGCACACCCCGGCCAAACTCAAGAATAACAGCACCCACAGGAGAAGCCATTTGCGCAGGGGATGCGTCATGGTCCTCTGGATAAAGGTTCCGGGGTGCCTGCCGTCATCCCCCGGGTTTTTAAGGGAGGCGTTGGTGTTTGCGGTATTTTTCAAGCAGAAAGATAAGGGGAGGATACACCGGAAAAAGAAAAGGGGGAACGCATAATGCATTCCCCCTTTTTAAAGGCTGCTCTAAATCGGTCTCCGTTTACTAGGAACGGCGACGGCGGAGCATGGCCATGAGGCCGAGACCACCGAGTGCCAAGGCGACAGTGGAGGGCTCCGGCACAGCCACGATGTAGTTGTCAAACGACATCGTGTTGCTCCCGAGGTTGCTGAAATCGGTCGGCAGCCAAGTGGCGGCAATGGAGCCGATATAGTCGTTGGAGCCTTCGCCGGTTCCGACCACACCAGAGTAATACATCAAGGGCCCGTCAGGAGTCACGCTGTCGGTGGGACTCACCCCTTGAATGCCGAGGGTGAATACCGGCACGCCAGGGTTGGCATTATTGCCGCGCAAATTGAGCGAGAGGTTCATCTGATATTCGCCTTGGAAGACGACGGCCTCGGTGGTCTCATGCTGGACGCCATTGCTGTCCACCCACGCAATCCCCAGCTGAGTCGGGTTGCCATAGGCATCTTGAGGAGGCGTGGGAGTCGTGTAAGGGTGGAAGACCACTCCGAAAATCTCTGTGCCAGCGGTGTTGCGGACGGTCCAGCCGAACGTATCGGTATTGTCCGCGTAAGCCATGCGCTGAATTCCAAACAGAATGCTTGCATTGACATCCCACGCGGTGCTCAGCGGAGTCCACACATCCACTTGGGAGCCTTGGGAGCCGGAAAGCGACTGACCCGAGGTTCCGAGCGGGATGCCCCCCACCTGGGCCCATTTATCGGAAAGAGAGTGGGAATATCCAGAGATACCGACAAGGCTCGCACTACCCGTGGAATCCACTGAAGTCGTAATCCATTTTTGCGTATTGTCAGCAGGCGCATAGTCAGCATTTGTAACGCCTGCGGGGTCGGACAACCAACTCGCCATCGTGCCACTGGGGAAAGAGTTGAAGTTTTCAGAAACTACGGGAGCGGCCTGCGAGTGCAGCGTCAGGGCGCAAATACCAAGGAAGGAGAGGGTCTTTTTCATGGGGGTGTCTTTTTTTGGGGGCGTTTAAAGGAGGAGAGGGGGTGCGAAATTAGCGGCTAACCACCGGGTTGATCACGGGCACCGGAAGGATGACAGGGATGATCCGGATGACGCGCACAATGCCGGCGGCATGTGCGGCACTGGCCATCAGACCTGTAGCGAGAGCCAGAATCAGGACGTTGCGAATTTGTTTTTTGAGGGTCGCCTTTTTCATACTTATGAACCTTTTACCACTTCGCATTTATACGGGCTAGGAAAAAATGCAGTTTTTTCCACTTTTTTAAAGACGTTCTTTCACTCAGAAACGAGCAGGAAAAAGGGCTTCTTATGATTTTCGCAAAGACCCCACCAGCGCGCACCACTCCGCGAGCGCTTGACGACGCTGCGCCGGGGCGTCGAAGAGGTCTGCTGCCTCGAACCGGAGCGGTTGTTGGCGCAAGGCCAGGAGCCAGTCGGCAATTTCGGCAGCCTGGCCGGGAGCGAAGATTCCGGTGCAGGGGCGGTTGCCGATCTGCCGCGCTATGGCGCCGTCCCGGGGGCCAACCCATAGCACCGGGCGCGGCAGGGTGAGCAGGAGACCGAGCTTGCTCGGCCAGAGCATGCCTTTGACGGCGGCAAGTTGCGTGACGACGCAGCAATGGCTGCGCAGGAGCGTTTCGCGCAAGGCGGCGCGCTCTACGTAGGGTTTGAATTCGCAACGCTTGAGGCCGAGTTCCCCGGCGCGCTTTTGGGCTGCCGACCACTGGGGACCGCCACCTTGGAAGAGCAACCGGGCGTCCGGGCTCTGTCTCTCCAAAATCGCTTGCGCCTGGAGGAGCGTTTCCCATTCGTGACCGCGGCCAAGGTTTCCCGAATAAATCCATGTCCACTGCGGATAGGGTTCGACGGGTTCCGTAAGCGCCGGGAGTTCCTCCTCAAAAATCCAGGGGCGAATGATCCCGGCCTCGACGCCGTGAGACCGGAGGCGCTCCGCCATATCCTCATCCAGCACGACGACTTTCTCGCAGCGCCGGTAACACCAGCCCATGAGTCCGGAAATGATCCTTGAGAAGACGCCGGAGGGAACCTCGCCCAGAGCCACGGCGATCTCGGGGTAGAGGTCCATGATCCAGTGGAAGGCTCTGGCGCGGTGCCTGAAGGCAACGAGCGAGGCGACGATGGGGAGACACGGCGGGGAACTCGCGTAGATGACAACATCAGCGCGAGGGCGTTTGATTCCATCGATCAAGATGGTGGCAAGCGCTTTCATTTCGCGCATCAAGCGACCGCCTTGCGCTTGCCCGGCATGATAGTCTTGGCGTGCCGCGACAAAATCGACAGTGTGGCCTGCGGCCTCCAGCTCGTTGCCGAGTTGCCGAAGGAGCATCCCCGTGGGAGCGGGGTCCGGGGGAAAGTATTGATTTATCAACAAGATGCGCATTTTTGCCTTTCTCTTGGTTGGGGGGGCTTTCAACACCGGCGGTTGTCAAAACAGCAAAATACCGTAGCGTACAAAATACCACGCTCTTTTGACGACCTCCACGCGTGCACAATTTCGCTCATTGGCAACTCTGTCAGCTTGGAACCCCACCGAGAGGCAGGCGAATGAAATTTCGGGGGCCGCGCGATGGAAGGCGGCGAATGCGCGGGCGGAGTGATACCAGGATGTAACGAGCGTCACCTTCCGCGCGCCCGCACTGCGGAGAAGAGGCGCGGAGCAGCTTGCGTTTTGGAAGGTGGAACGGGAAAGGGGCTCGACAAGGATCGCCTCCGCTGGAACGCCAAGTGAGATAAGTATATCGCGGTTGCGGGAGGCGTCGCCGTATCCGCTGACCAACACGCGCGGGGCGACCCCTTCATGGAAGTAGCGCGCGGCAGTAACCGCCCGCGAATCCTCGCCACCCAACACGACGATGAAATCCGAGGCAACCCTGTGGTCCTCGCAAACAAGGAGCCACCGGGGAAGCGACCAAAGTGCGGCAGCGAACATCAGACAGGGAAGCGTTACGAATACGAAAGCAGCAAAAATCAAACGCCGTTTGTTTCCAAGCCTCCTTTTTAGGGGCTCTGACATAAGCCGGGTTCCCTTGGGAACCGCAGATTCACTTTCCATGGGCCGGGGTCGCATCCAGGCTGATTTCTTTTTTCTTTATGAAATCCAGAATATCCTTTTTGACCAAGTCCGCGCCATAGCCGGAAAGGTGAATCTGGTCGTGATAAAGCTGGCGCCCTTCTTTATCCAAGAAAAAGACCATGCCGCCATCCCCGGAGAAGTGTGATTCGATATTGATCGTGCTCACTCTCTCGCTTCGAATGCCTCCTAAATAATCATTTGCTCGCTCCCGGCCTGAGCGGATTTTACGGTCCTCGAAAAAAGGTGGGCGGGCGCCATCTCTCATGGCTGCCCGGTTGGCCTGCGAAGGCAGGATGGGGGGTTGCGTGATGAGAACGATGCAACCCGCGTACTGCTTCAACGCATCAATGGCAATTTCCAGCCTCCTTCTGTCGTCGCCAAGTTTCGCACTCCAGCTACAGACCAAAAATAAAAAATCAGGGTTCTCCCGATGAACCACGGCGAGGGAGTCGAGCCAGAGTTTTCCGCTCCTCCCGTTGGTCAAGGGAAGCGGATCGCCCCCATCAACGCTGATGACGTTGAGTTTGTACCCCAAATCATTGGCAACATCTTTCATCATCTTGCCATACATCGAGCCATTGCTGTCGCCCATCAGGATGAGGGATCCCGTTTTGCTTTTTTGGTTATACGCAATCCCACCCTTCGCCACATCCCGCATTTCCGCCGCAACATAGTTTTCCTTTCGAACTGCGACCCCGAGAAGGGCGCAAACAGGAACGGAAACGATCAGGAAGGCGAAGGCGATCCATCGGTTGTCTCGGCGGTTAAGGAAAAGGCGTCCGGGTTTTTCGATCAGCAGGAAGCTGCCTGTGGCAGCCACCAAGCTCAGCCCAACCTTCCACGCTACTCGTGTGGATTCGGTGGCCAGAACCATCTTGTAATCAACGAGGGAAAATATCGGCCAGTGCCAAAGGTAAAGCGAGTAAGAGAGCCTGCCGAGGAAGACCAACGGGGGGAGTGAAAGCAACTTCTCCCCCATGCTGCCGGTCTCGCTATTTGGCCACAGAACACAAACCGCCCCCAGGACAGGGAGCGCTGCCTGAAAGCCCGGGAACTGATTGCTTTCATGAATTAAGAAAAAGGAAGCGCCAATCAGCAGCAGCCCGATCATTGAAGCCGATGCGGGGAACAAGGGGCGGCGGCAGGAATCCGGTTGGCCGGCATAAATCGCCAGAATGCAACCGGCGAGCAGTTCATAAGCTCTTGTCGGCAGGAGGAAAAACGCCCATGTGGGGTTTATCTTCGTGAGTATTACACAGGCCGCGAAACTCATTACCCACAGGCCCGCCATTAGCAAGAGAGCGTGTTTTCTGGCGAGTTTATACACGCCCCACAAAACTACGGGAAAGAAAACATAGAATTGCTCTTCGACGGAGAGAGACCAGCAATGAAGGAACGGCTGCGCGTCCTGCGAAATCTCAAAGTAGTTGCCCTGCCAGATGAACTTCATATTGGCGACGGACAGGGTCGCCGCTGTGAGATTCGCGCCGGCAGACGCGAAGTCCTGAGGGGAATAGACGAAATAGGCGCCGATCAGGGCGGCGATGGCTATCGTAATGAAAGCGGGAAAAATCCGGGCGATGCGCCGCTGGTAAAATTTGGCGAGGCTGAACGCGTCCGCTTCGCAGTCCCTGACAATGATGGATGTGATCAAGTAACCAGAAATAACGAAAAAGACATCAACCCCGACGAATCCCCCCGGCAGCAAACTGTGCTTGAGGTGGAAAAGGAATACTGAGCCGATCGCAAGCGAGCGGAGACCGTCGATGGAAGGTCGATAGGAAACAGGGGAACTGGCCGTCGGGTTCATTCTAAAAACACCCATAACCAAATTTAGAAGCTGGCTGAAAGCGTGGGGAAAGGCGCCCTCCCCCACCTCTTTCACGCGCTCTTGGGAGCCCTGACGCACGCAGGGTTTCCAATCACCGTGGTCCCGGGCGGAACACTTTTCAGCACAACGGCCCCGGCCCCCACCATGCTGTCCGGCCCGATCTCGACCCCCATCGCAACAAAGGCCATGGAGGCGATCCATGACCCGCGGCGGATAATGATCGGCTTGGTCACCAGATCAAACCCTGGCGAATGAAAACGGTGCGAGCCGGCGCACAAAAAGGCGCGCTGCGAGATGCAGACGCTGGACTCGATGATGACCGGCCCATGGCTGATAATCAATACGTCATCGCCGATCCAGACATCGTCCCCCACCGTCAAGCGCCAGGGGTAGGTGACATTCACATTGCTGCGCACCACCACGCCGTTCCCTATCTTCGCTCCGAAAATCCGGAGCAGCCCGACGCGCACAAACGAAGGCAGCGGCAAGGGATTGGCAAAGAAGATGAACCGCACAAGGTACCACAGCGCCTCCTTGAATTTAGAGGCGCCGCGATCAAATCCACGAATAGTGTAACCTTTCAGCTCCATAACGTATTGCGATAATTTTGTTTGTTTTGGTCGAGCACGACAGACTCGGGTCGCGCTCCTCCGCCCAGCATCCACTCATAAACGCGCTTCCTTTCGGCGACAACGGTCGGCCAAGTGAACCGTTACGCCGTCAAATTCCGGGATGGCGCATTTTTAATCAGAAAAGCCAAAAATAGTCCGCCAGAAACGGGAGCCCCTCGCTTGCACCGTCGCAACGATGCAAAAGGAAAATAATAACCCGAAGGAGGCGATGAAAAACAAGGTTGCCAATCCCGGCGCATCCGGAAGCCATCCCCTGCCAGCAAAATACATGATTTCAAGCACAAGCTGGTGGATGAGATAGATGCCGAAGGAACAATATCCGATTTTCTCGCTCCAGCGTGTTCCGCGGAAAAATTCCGATACGACGATGGCCAGCATCAGCTCCGCCTCCCCAAGAAACACCCGCGGAGCAATGTCCATGTGCCATCTTCCCACAACAAAGACGATTCCAGCAACAAGGGCACAAATGCATATCCGGGAGCGACTGGCTCTCAGGGTTGGCATAACGCGGACAAAAACCACGCCCGTGACAATATAAGGCAAGCACCGAACCGCATGGACAAGGAGCACCAGAAAAATGCGAAGCGGCTGGAACTCCGCCCAATATTGAGCGTTGGAAGCGCCGATGCATGCGCTCAGTGCAGGACCAAACGCATGCGCATCGCCCAACCGGTAACCGTTGCCGGTTTGGCTAACCCCCAAATAAACCGCAACGGACAGGACCAACAGCACGAGAAGCTGGGGCCATTTCGCCGCCAGCAATCCCCGCATCAGAAAGCGGCTCATTACCATGCCGGTGAACAACAGCGGCAAAAAATAGAGATGCAGGGAGGATGCCTGGAACAAAAACGTTCCAACGGGATCAGATAACAGGAAAGCGAACCTGTCTGCATCCTTATAATAGAACTCTGCTTTCAGCAGGCGCGCCCCGAAATACATAACCGACCAAAACATGAATGGCACCAAGAGGTGCCATGCCCTTTTTTTGATCCAGTCGAACGAGAAAATCCGCCCCCTCGATGCCGAAATAGCCGTAAAATAAAACCCAGCCGCAAGGAAAAAAGGAACCCCGATGTTCGAAAACATGCGCTGAAATTCTGCCGCTGCAGGGTGCCACTGATTGCGCGTCACAGTCCCGGAATGAACCAATATGATGCAGAACGCAGCGATGCCGCGCATCAGGTCGATCCCAAAGAGACGGTTTCGGACGGGAGCAGGGGCGGCGGTGCCCGCGTTCGGCTCCGCCAAGGTGGCTAGCCCCCCCCCCCGCAACCGCCGGAATT
>Ga0118677_10003625_pt1 | contig 28995 bp, 22 predicted proteins | sample AliMusrvi5mmetaG_FD_86154 | JGI IMG/M metagenome (GOLD analysis project Ga0118677, IMG submission 86154) | reverse complement strand
ACCCAACCCTCCCCATTGCATGGAGAGGGACTAGACCCCTCTCACACATAGTGGAGAGGGGGTAGGGGGTGAGGTAACCATAACACAAAAATAGGTTTTGGCAAGTAGATCTTCCGCTTAGGCGGAGGTTTTTTTTGTATATTTCAGAATGCGGGGTACAATTGAACTACTATATAACAGGAGAATAAATTTAAAATTTAGAAATTAGAATTCGGAAAGAAAAAATTTATAATTTAAAATTTTAAATTATGAAACAGCTTGGCATCAAAAATAATTTCAAACATTTTGTACGATTCCTTATAGGAATATCGTGCGTATTTTTCATAACGACAGCATTTGAAATTTCACCGATTGCGACGAATGCAATCATATATATCAAGACAATTTTTCTCACGACAAGTGGAAGCAATGCTTCTGCAACCGGTATTATCTTGGAATGATCAGGAGGAAATGCACGGTTCAAAGGTAGTATGACGATAGATAGCTTACCAAATATTGTTGTACTTGGAACGAATGGAAGTGGAAAATTACTAGCATCAACAAGCGGTGCGGTATACAATTTCATCAGCGGATTTGTATTTGGTGGAATAACATGAACTCAAGGGAATACATGAACCATTGGTGCGACATGAACCCAAGGAATACAATGAAATACATGAGCGACGGGAGTAACTTGAATTCAGGGAATACAATGAAATACATGAGCTACAGGTACAATGGGAGCGACGTGACTACAATGAAATACATGACTACAATGAAATACATGACTACAATGAGTTACTGGAGCGACGGGAACAACATGATCTCAGTGAATTAAAGGGAATACATGAGCGATCGGGGCGACAGGAGCAACAGGATTTTTACAGGCAGGAAGTATCTGAGCGATGCCATATTGGAATGGATCTGCATGGATTACTACCAGTACGAATATTTTCAATACCTGATGAAATATCGGTATCGGACTAACCAATCCTTTGGCTACGCTTGATGTATTCTGAACTATGAGAATATTGTCGAGTATGACAGGAAGGAAATATTCAAATACACATTCACCTCTTTGGTATTTTCCACAATGAGTCATTACTGGCTCGCTTAATACATGATTACAGTGAGACTCGATTTGGTATGTTTGATGTAGTACGAAATTAGAAATTTTATTGATTGGGTTTACATGATCAAATATAGCACTGGCCGATACATGATTTTCAAATACATATTTCGTATCCCCTATTGGTGGAATGGCTCAGTTATGAAACTTTACCTATCATTTGAAAGCATGAGAAACCTTTTGAGTTGTTCTTAATTCTTGTTCAACTTTGTTGATATATAAACAAGAATATGGTAAACAACTTTCTCCAATGTTTGGAGATCCTATAACGCTAAGTGATTATAACCTTACTAGCTATTCAAATTCACTTACCGGTATATTTCCTTAGTCAATAGCGGCAGCGGCTCGATATTTATGAAAAGACTTGGTTCATATGTGTTACATAGTACGGTCCTTTATAATCATATCATGAATATTTGTCATTATCATAGTAATAATCATACTATATCACAATAAATAAAAATAGCAAGTAAAACTGGTCCTAAAATACCAGTTTTTTTGTTTTCCCAGCTATCCGGACTATAATTAACTATAGACCTAAGTATCAATATTTATATATTAAGACATTTTCAATTCTCAACTCTCAATTTTCATTTCAACACTTCAATATTTTAACATTTCAGCATTCACTATGAGCTTCACAAGCAGAAAATTACAACCAAGAATAAATCGTATGAACTTCATCAAATGAGCGACACTATTTTTTCTCTGAGCATCTTGTGTATTATTGGTCACAAGGGCTTTTGATATCGTACCTATTGCAGCAAATACTATCCAGTATATTCAAAAGGTGTTTCTTACTACGAGCGGAGATAATCAATCTGCTGTAGGGATAGCTTTGGATGGAACGCCTACAGGCGGTATCACCATCAGCAATTTATCTAGCAAAGCTGTTTTGGGCACAGACAGTGATGGAAAAATAACAGAAGCGGCAAGCGGCGATGTATATAATCTCATCAGTGGATTCGCTCTTGGCTGAGCAGGAACGCCTGGTGGAAGCACAACTAATGTACAATTCAATAATGGTGGAAGTTTTTCGGGAAATAATAATCTGGTACGAGATACCATAAACGGTAGATTATGAATAGGAATAAGTAATCCTTCCTATCAACTTGATGTCTATCAGTCTTCAGCTAGTGTGGTAAGATTGAGACATTCAGCTGGTGAATTGGAGTTTGGATGATGATGAGTGGGAGGGATAGGAAATGGAGCAAATAATTTGGTGCTCAAAGCAGGTAGTTCCAATGCTTCAAATACAGTAATATTAGCAGGAAGTACATGATTATCAGCATTTCAAATAACAGATTACAATGCTGGTGGATATGGATCATATAGTACAATTACTGCCAAATGATGATTAAATATCCAAACAGCTACAGGAATCAATAGTCGAGATGCTCTCGGAATAAATTTGCTTACCTCAAACCAATATAGACTAACGGTAACTAGTTGAGGCAGTATCGGTATAGGAACAACAAATCCAACTGCAAAACTAGAAATTGATGGAGTTACTTGATCGGTTAAAATAGATAATATTGATGTAGGTGGTGGTAATGAAATGTCTCTCATGAGCTTGAATCCAGATCGCACTCATTTAACGTGATGATTACGATTATGATCTACTACGCTACGATCAGCTGTAGGAAGTTATACAGAGCCAGTTAAATTATTTGCTGGTATGACATGATATATTTGGATGGATCTTGTAGGAAATGTCGGTATCGGAACATCTAGTCCACAATATAAACTTGATGTTGTTGGTACTGGTAGATTTTCTAATGATATAATGCTTAGTTGAGATAATGATAGTATGATAAAAATGTGATGAGATGGATCTAATACATTAAGCGTAGTATGACAAAATGACTTACATTGAGTATGATGACGTGTAAATATAAATTGATGAAATTGAGATGTATATTGATGAGGTATATATATAAATTGATGAAATTGAGATACATATGGAAATATTATTTTGGCGAATGATTGATGAATTGTAGGTATCGGCACAACAACACCGACAGCAATGCTTACAGTAAACTGAGGAATAAAACCTATTACTATAATGTGAGCAACTAATCCATGTGGAACTACTGATTACCCAATATGAACAATTTATTATAGTAGCACTCATGACACCATGTGTTATTGTAATTCATGACATGATGCTAAAACAATGACCTGAACAACATGTAGTTAAAATATAATTTAGATTTTCTGTCGAAGATTGTTTCGCGGTTGCCCTATCCTAAAGCTTGATTGAAACAAGATTCGAGTGGGCTAAGTTTAGATACCGCGCCGCTTGCTGCGCGTGTGCTTCATTATTCAATAAATAAAAAAAATCCCGGTTTATTCACCGGGATTTTGCATTAATAAAGCAAATTGAAACAAAAGAATACTTATTGTATAACAACCTTTTTGATGACTGTTCCGAAACTACTTCTTATTTTTACGAGATATACACCAGGAGCTTCTATTGTAAATAGTTTTTTGGTCGTTGTGAAGAGACATTGACCTAAGATATTATCAACATCAACTTCTTTTATGACAAGGGGTGTCTCAATATTTATTGGACCATTTGTTGGTACCGGATAAACATTAATCATTTTGTTGAGAGTAATTTCATCGAGTCCTGTTGGCCCTCCTATAGGATTCGACCTAACTAAATGTTGTGATTTAGACCCACAATCAATCCAAAATCCAATAAAAAACTGAACATATGGATTAGATGTAGTAAGCCAGTTATACTGGTTATTGCTTCCAGGCAAAAGGCCTGATGCAATAAGCACAACAGTCCCATCCGGTAAAACCCCATATAATGAATATGTGCTCACCACAGCTCCTATGTAGTCTGCCCAGATAAACGACAACATCATTTGTCCAAGCGTATCAGGAACAAATTGCCCAATACCAAGAACAAATGTCGTTTGGAGTGGACTGATATCTGAAATATTGCCACAGGCATCTTTTGATCTTACTCCATAAGTTGCACTTTGTGATAATGGATTTGATGTCATTACAAGATAGCTACTTTGAGAAGATGGTATCATGGCAATTTTTTGGAAAGAGGTTGATGTTATCTTTTGATCAATTTCAATTGAATCCTGATTTACTCCAATGTGATGAGGTAAATGAATATTATTCTTTAAAGACAAGGAATCACATTCAATGTAACATATTTCTTGTCCATTGAAAGGAATCTTAACTATGAGTTCCATTACATCTGAAGACACACAACCATTTCCATCTGTTACTGTAACTGAATAATTTCCTTCATTATATACTTTTGTATAAGGTATATCACCAGTTCCATTGGACCAGAGGTAAGATACACCATCGATTACCCCTGCAGCACTTAAAAGCAAAGTATCATAAAGACATATAGTGTCATTACCACCAAGATTTACATCATTTGTATGATTGACAGCTACGGTAAATGAGTCAGTAATCGCAACACCACAACCGTTATCAATTGTTACCCATTTTATTCCTGTGGTAATAATGGTGTCTCTTTGAAAATTACTGCCGGATGGCCACCATATATAAGTGGCATCAATATTTTGATTAAGTGCATCTCCTAGATATGCCCATATATCTCCACATTTGTTAATGTTTGGAATTGTTGGGTTGGTTGGACTAGGAACCAAATAAAAATTGAAATCAATTTCTCCAGTTTGGTCAGAATAAAATGCACAAGGACCAGTGTTTGTTGCATCTAAAGTTATGTTAGATGTATTTACTTGGTGCCAGGTGGGATTTTGTATTTGCCAAACAATTCCCGTAAGGGCTGTTGCCGGTGGGTTTATTTGCATGGCTGTGTAATTTGTAAGACACTGTTTTATTTTCCCGTTCTGAAGGGAATCTAAATAGGCTTGCCCCGTTTGTGCTTTCCCGGCCGAAGCCAGGATAAAGATGAACAAAATTGCCCACATAGCCTTAGTGGCCGAAAGGGACTTTTTCATAAAAGTAAGATTTTTTTTCATTTGTAATGATTTTTTTGTTTTTGTTGTTGATTAATTATCGATTTTTTTTATTTTTGTTTTTTTGATTACGATCTGGACTACAACTCTGAACTGAATCCCGCAAGGCAGGCCTGAATTCATGGTGTAGTATATATTTTGTTTTTGTTTTATATTTTTATATAACCTATCATAATGAAATGATTTGAAAAGTCAACGAAATTTTACTTAGGGGTAGGGCGATATGACTTAGACAATGAGGAGATGGTACATCATCCATATTCCAAGTCATTTGTTATATACGGTCCCTTAATGTTCAATCTTCTCCATCTTCTTGATCAATGCCAAGATACCTTTTTTTGTCTCTTCATTCAACTCAGTTTCAGCCAAGATATCCCTAGCTTTCTGACTGCAGTCCAGGATCATTTGCTTTCCAAATGCTAATGCTCAGCTGTCTTTGAATATATTTTGCAATGCTTTGATCTGTTTGTCATCGAGCGGTTTAGCCATGCACGACTTCAACAGCTTTTGCTGTTCCGGAGTTCATTTTTCGAAGATATAATTCGTGAAATAGGTCTGTTGTCCTTCTTGGATATCACTAAATGCGGACTTAGTTTTATCACCGAATGTGATATCGAGATAGTCGTCTCTCATTTGAAATGCAAGCCCCATATATTTTCATAGTTCTTTGATGAGTTCTTGTTGTTGCTGAGATGCATTAGCCAAGATAGCTCAGGTAAGCATTGGTCTAATGAATGTATATGATGCGGTCTTATACATATTTTTTTTGTCGATCAAGGAAAGTGAAGCCGGTCCGGAGATCATCATATCTACGTCGATCATTTGTCAGAGAATCACTTCTTCAATCATGCTGTGGACGTTTTTTCTCGCTTCCCACAAAAGATTTTCAGGAAAGTCATGCTGTTTATATCGGAGTTCATATACCCAAGAGAGTAATAAGTCTCCAAGGAGAATAGCTTGTCATTCAGCGATATGATGAGCATTATCACCCGTTAGATTTTTTTCGATAAATGAATGCACAGTAGGTGCATTATGTCTTTTGTCTGCTTGGTCGATGATGTCATCATGGATAAGTGCCATAGAATGCAGGAGTTCAAAGATAATCCCGAAGTTCAAAATAGCTTTTTCGTTGTCTCCGCCAAATCATTTGTAGATGATTCGGAGTCCATACGGCCTGATTCTTTTTCCACCGGAAAAAATAAAGGTATTGATATAGTCGATAAACGAATTTATTTTTTTGTCGCTGATGAGCTTCTGTGCTTGATCTATTTTGTCATGGACATAGGTCTGCAGGATACCGTCAAAGGTAGTTTTGAATGAAGAGAGATCCATACTAAATAACTAACAACTAAAAATTCAAGGGACCTAAGTTCTATATGTCTCAAGTCCCTAGTAAAGGTAGTTTTTTGGTCTGATAATTCAACTATAATGTGGTAATTTGGCAGTTCAATATAATTAGGAAAAAAAAATTTGACAAATAATAGAAAATAGTTATAATAGAGATACAGTAAAAGTTGAACATATAAAAACTTTTACGATATCGAAATTATACTTATAATATATGTGTTTTGATATAATAAGTATAATAGAAATACATGTTTATATTCTATATATTTCTCATGGGAAAATTCAAACAAGGTCTCAATACTGCATGATTGAGAGCAGGAAATACCATTGCAACACCGTTCAGACGAGCAGGAGCACTCTATAATGATTTAAACAATGCAGGTGTACAATCAGATATCTGATGGAAAAATGGTGCAGAAGTCTCTAAACAGACAAGATTAGCATTAAGAGATAATTTTCTCAATTTTTCCAAAGTGAACGACAAATGAATGAAAAAACTGCTCAAAGCTTCGATTAATGCTGTTTCTGCAGTAACGCGAAGACCATTTATGATATTGGGAGCTAGTTTCGCAAGCGGACTCAATCAATGACTCCGACAACCATTCAAAAAACTTTTTCAAGGCAAGGTATTCAAAGATCTTTACCACGGTACAAGAATTTTAAGCAAGAAAAAATGATTTGATTTTGAAACATACAAACTGACACCAGAGACGACATCAGAAACTCCTACGTGGATCAATAGCGTATTGAAAAATCGTATTGGATTCTTTGGTAAGTGATGATCATCGGCATCAGAAGCACCAGTAGCAAAAGAAGCTGAAAAGCCAGTAGAAAAGCCAGTAGAAAAAGTAGAAACGCCAGTAGTAAAAAAGGAAGAACCGAAACAACCAGTTAAAACTCCTGAAGAAAAACCAGTACCCAAAGAAGTAGAGAAGCCAACAGAAAAAGAGACAAAAAAACTGCCAGAAGCTGAAACTAAACCGACTCCTTCAACCCCTCAACCCCAATCCATAGATGATCTCAAGAAAAAAGAGAAAGAAGAAGCATTAAAAAAAGATAAAGAAGAACAAGAAAAAAGATTTCCTGTTCGGGAGAACCTAGATAAGAAATTCCAAGCGCAATATGCCAAAGAATACAAAAAGATATTACAATGAAAAACCGATGAAGAGTGAATAGTAGCACGATGAATAAAAAATAATATAGGAGATAATATAGATCAGATTATGATAAAAGTAAAAAAAGAAAATCCTACCATGGCAGGATATCTCCAAGAATTATTGGACAAACAACAATCACCGATGTCGAATGCAGCGTAATTATTTAATATATAGTAGTTCCTTATATTTTTTGATATACATATCTAGTTCTTCAATACAGTCATCATCTGCTCTTTTGTTTCGATGAATTTTTTCGCATGTTTTGCATTGCAAACATATTTTAAGGACTCAATTTCTGATTTCATACGCGATGGGATACATCCTTCATCCGCAACTTGTCTTCCTATCACCAGGAATCTTATCATCGACATGCAATGAAACAAAACAATACGGGCAATGATTCCTACAGGTTTTCGCAGCCTGAGAAATAGCTTTTCCACAATTGATGCACGTGAATGATTCGTTGATTTTCTTCATAAAATATATGTGGGTAAATTACCTCACCCAACCCTCCCCATGGTATGGAGAGGGCTTAGTTGCTAGACCCCTCTCATACGAAGTGGAGAGGGGGTAGGGGGGTGAGGTGATTAATTGTCGTTTAGTAACCATGTGGTCGTAGAAGATGAGTTGTTCTCCTAAATACTTAGAAGTGGGTAGCTCCACCACGGCATACACCGTGATTTTTTGGCTCCCAAAAGAGAGATAGGAAGTAATATTCCCCACCTCGCGTACGCGCCACATAGTCACCAACAAGCCTAGTGGTATGTACTTAGTTTTCAAGTAAAAATTCCACTCGGGTGGTTACTTGATTTTTTTAGCTTAATAAGCTATTTTAGTGACCATTACACCCGGGAACAAAGAATGAATAAAAAAAACACGCTTACAAAAAAATGTCGCGTGTTCTTTTTAGAAAAAATATACTAGAGAACTAGAATTCTGGTATTTCATTAGGATCTTCTGTAATGTTTTCTTCAGCTTTTTTTACATCTTCTCTCGCTTGGATCCTATCAGGATTCTCTTTTGCAAAATCGACTTTGACTGCTCTGCCCATGATTTCCTGTCCATCCATTGCTTTTTGTGCCTTGATTGCATCTTCTGGATTGACGAATTCTACAAATCCAAAACCTCTACTCTTATTCGTTTCTTGGTCGAGTTTCACTCTAGCGAATGCTACTTCTCCGAATTTTGAAAATTCTTCCCTGAGATCTTTTCATCTCAATTTCCGATTGAGCCCACCGACAAATAATTTTGTTTTGCTGATGATAGTGTTGTCTTCTGACATGTACCAAAAAAAATAAAATAAAGATACTGTATATCTGTATAGTACAAAATTACTCTATAATTACAAGACAATTGATGAGTATGATGAAGCCAGATAAGGGAGTTATACCGACGACTTCTAGAAACTTTAAGTTCGAGCGAAGTGAAGAAATTAAATATTTCTAAAGCGGTTCGGTATATTCTGAATAGATCATCACATACTAACTATCATTTTTTATTTCACGTCGTTTCATCAAGATTTACCTCTTTACGAAGTATTTTATACTATTCTTTGTAGGATGCAATAATAAAAAAAAGCCCCTATAAGGGCTTTACAAGTTAGAAATACACATATCAGAAATAGATTTACTTTATGAACCCAAATGCGATGGGAATCACCATGGATACCCCATAGCTACCACGGTAGCCATTAGTTAACAGGTAGAAATCTACCATATTAAATAATTTTATTTGGAGTCCCGCGTAGGACTTCTGTGATTTCATATCATATTGTCCATCAAGCCCGAGAGCGATTTTGCCCAATCCACCCAACAGGGCAATGGTAAAATGATCGAGCCCAACTCCCGCATCTAAGTAAAAAGCGGATGATGGCTGTTTTGGATAAGAGTCCGATAGTTGGGGAGAGACTTCCCCCAAAGCAAATACTAGCTTTATCTCAGGGATGAATGATAACTTTTCTCCTGTATACACTACTTTGGCACAAGGAGCGAGCCAAAGCATACTCTTACTACCAGCAAAAAACGGTTTGGGTCCTAAAATCAGTCCTCTGTTTTGGGCATTTGTCTTTAGTCCTCCCATAACAAGAAGGAATGAACATAATAAGATAATTTTTTTCATATATTTTTTTGTGTTTTGATTGTTTATGTCTTATATCTATTCTATTTGAAAAGTCAATTAATTTTTTACACAGATGATAGGTTAAAATTTGCTTGTAGATTTTATAGGTTAAAATTTGCAAAAAAACGAAATCTGGCTATAATTGAGAGGTAATAAAAACTGGAATATTTTTGAGAGTTTTTATGTCATCGAAATTATATATTTCTCAATTAAAAAAATAAAAGGAGAATATGTAATTAACCATAACGACTAAACGACCAATTGGCAAAACGATTAAACGATCAATTACCTTTATAATATCGTTTAAGCGTTTCAATGTTTTTATCCATTTGTATATGAAGTATGATAGATCCAGTCCAAACAGGTAATCCACAACAACAAGGTGGTCAACAACAAGGTCAACAGTGATATACTGATGATGCATTTTCTACGATACCTGAATTGAACATAGAAGAGACATCAAATGTTCTATTGGATAATGAGTATCAATTTACTCCTATTCCAGAAATAGAATCAGTACGTAAGGTACCAGCACCTTCAAGTAAACCTATTCCAGCTCCTGGAGTTCCAATTCCTTCTGTACAAAGACCTACCGTATCACAACCTGTTGCCCAAATATCTAGACCAAATGCTGTTTCGGTTCCCGTTTCCCATCCTGCTGCCATAGTTTCATCAGTGCAATCTGTTAGAATCCCTGCACCCGTATCTACGCCTACTCCAGCTCCTATAGCACCAGTTGAAGAAGTTGAAGAAGAACCAACGGAAGAAGAAATTACTGAAGAAGCAATTGATGACCCCATTACCGAATATGTAGGTGAAGAAGATACTGAAGAAGCAGTAGAAGGCGATGATGAAGAGATGACCGAGGAAGAAACACAAAATATCGAACACGATGCATCCGTAGAAGAAAGTCAGATAGAAAATTTATTGGATACAAAACTCCAGACTGATGTACAGAAAAAATTCGGTGAACTCTTTTTCACTACCAAAAAGATTTATGAACTAAAGAATATAGAGGATAGCTTCGATATCATCGGAGCGAACAATGACAAAGTATTTATCTCCTATAGATTCCTTCTTGATGAAACAGATGAGCCGAAACTCTTAATCACCAAGATAGAACAGGACAAAGAGACGGAAGAAGAGGTAGTGAATGAATTGAGGCTTACCTTCGTAGAAGAAGCTTCATCATTGGAAATAGTGATCAATGATACATTGCTTTTTGATGAAGCGCAAGATCTCACCGACGATTCAAAGAAAAAAATGCAAGTCATAGACAAGCTCAATAAATTTATTTTCTTAGCTTCAGAAGAGTTGAGAAAAACAGAAAAAGAAATCAAAGAAAAAGAGGAATGAGAAAGAGAAAGGAGAAAATTGCAAGAAGTGTTCAGAAACTTCTAAAAGACTAGTGTATAGTTAATAGTTTATAGTTAAGGACTTGTTTAATATGGACTACTGTAATTTACAATAGTTCATAAGCAGATAAACTCATATATTTCTCATTATTTCCAACTATGTTGGACTTCGTATCATTATACTGAACCGTTTTTTTTGAAAAAAAACAGCCTCAATATTGAGGCTGCCAAATAGAGAATACTCTGATTACTTTACTACTTTCAAGCTATCAGCTAATGTAAAACTGATTTTGGTTCCGTTGGAAAGAGTATAATTCTCATTAAGAATCGAATAGTCCGTGATACTTAACGTATCTTTTCCAAGTTTTACTTTGTGTCCTAATTCGCTTTTAGCTTTGTTTATATTGTTTTCTATGTCTTCCCCTATATTTTCAAATATGAAGAAAGCCAATAATCCTATTGTTACAGATATAAAAAATCCGATCAAAAAAATTTTTGTCATTTTTTCTGGTAAAAATTTTAATAATATATATTTATATAAAAAAGTCAATTAAATATTTATAAAAGAAAAAATCTATAGAAGGGTAATAAGTTCATCAGACAATCCATGATTAGCGATATATGCATTATTTGCTTCTCTCATGGTCGTCAATTCTTCACCAAACCATTCAGGTACGATGAATTTTTTTGCATCTCTTTTGCTTGCAAATTCTATTTCAGCGGTTTTGAATCATTGGAGGTTTTTGTAGATATCAAGCTCGATCTTGAGTCATTCATGCGGCATGGTATAACGAGTCTTTTCGAGAAAATGATTCTCTACCTGGAATCGCAACTGATCGAATTCCTCTTTGCTGATATCCACTTCAATCTCTTCTCTCACCAACCCAAATCACTTTTTTTTTGTAACCTTATATGCATCTCAAATGCGTCTGACCCTGATCCCTTTTCCTGTGCTTGGATCATTAAAATATCATTGGATAATATCCTGATGAGGAAATTGTTCGAGATCCATCGGTATCTTTTTTATCAAAAATTTTCTTTCAATCTCAAATGCCATGCTAATTAACTAACAGATAAAAGTTTAGAGTTTCAGAATTGAGGATTTATTTTGCTCCAGACTATTGTAATTCACGATAGTTCATTCGTCTAGATGAACAATTATTTCATTTTTAATTTTTCATTAGCTTTTTTGTGTTTTTTATACGCCAATAGATAGTGCATCTTGAGGACGAATGTAATGAAGAAGAGTATCCATCAGATGGTCGCGAAAACTGAGATATTGGTATAGTTTTTTTGTTGTGTGTTTTTTTGTACAACATTGGTGTCAGGCGACAAAAGAGAAGTATCTATTGTGCTCAGATCACATCAAACTTTTTGGAGGATAGATTTGAGTTCTTGCTGATAGGATATTTGAGCCTTAGTATAATAGTCAGCTAATAATGCACATTCATTTGGTGATGCAGATATTTTACTAGCTTCTTGTGCTATCATCCTGAACAACAGTGGACTGATTTCCTTATTAAGCGACATGCCGGTGGCTGACATAAATGTATATGCGCTTGCCGTGGTATTTGGTCATCCATAGACTTGTTGATCAGCGACTGAAATCTTGAGGTTAATAGTTTTGTCGATGGGAATCCGTTTGCTTGGATAGAAAGTCAGATAGTCTCCATTCCGTTTCATATTTTCAGATCAAGAGAAATACTTGTCTCCGTCGAAGTTTATGATGACGCTATTTTTGTCTACTCATTTGCCGATGTCTTTGATATCGAAGATGAAATATTGGTCCAGATGTATTCTCTGGATAGTATCTTTGGGATAGATGAGATTGATATTCGGTGGAACAATGTCAGGCTGACATTCCGGCACTTGCACGAAGTTCATGGTGAATATCCCTGCAAGCGGCATAATCTTGTTTGCTATAACCGCATCAGAACCTGTACCTAGCGAAATATTTTCTTGACCCGCAGTATCGCTTTTGAAATCGATCTGAAAAAATGATTTCGCTTGTGTCGATGAAGTGAAGCTTGGATTCTGCACCTCAAGAGTGATTTTGTTATATTCTATCTTTGAACTTGTGATGCTAGTAGTGTCTGTAGGCAAGATGCGAAGGATCTCCAATTGATCAGGATCATAGTACAATACTAGGGTAAATTTCGTTATTTTTTGCCCTTGCGAAGAGAGGAGAATATCCGCGGAATTGGTACAGCCGGCATGGAGTTGGTCAGCAGGCTGGAATCTTACGTCAGAATATTGTGGTTGGAAAGTGACCTTTGCTCATCGTACAAATCCCATCACCATCATACCACATACTATACATGCTCCAACTATTTTTTTTGTTTGCATCATCAGCTAAACTAATGAAGTAAAATACGCATTCATTATACAAACAAGGCGAGAAATATCAAATGAAAATATCATTGATTTTCTGACTATTTTTCATACCTTATGCTATGCATATCATTGTTTTATTCTTTTTTCTCTGGGATGACTACAGATCTCAAAAAATTCGAGCAGACACGCAAGACCAATATAGCGAATACCATAGGAAGCGGCTTATGGTTAGGAGTTGAAGAACTTTCACGCACCGTTAGCGGCACCAAAAAGACAGGGACAACATGAGCAAATATTGCAAAAAATCAGATATCTCCTGAGCTTGATAAATATGAAAATGCTAAAATAGAAAGACATAAGAAGATCAACTAACAACTAATAAATAAAAATTAATGAAAAATGAATAATGAACAATGAATAATGATGGAAATGTCTTAATACTGACTATAGCTATTATGCAGACAAGTAAAAAATAGAATATTTTCAATTATCAATCCCGCCTTGCGGGACCTGCCTACCGCAGGCAGGCTCCACTCCGCTTCGTTTTCAATTCTCAATTAGTTTAAAATCGTTTAGTCGTTTGTACGTTTTATCATTTGATCGTTCGATAATTATGGATATCATTCAAGAAATTTTAGATCATGAGGTGCATTTCCATTTTTCCAGAAGTGGAGGCAAGTGAGGTCAAAACGTAAATAAAGTAGCGACCAAAGCAGAACTGTATTTTAATATCCATGATTCACAATATTTGACCGACGAACAAAAACAAAGATTGATACAACTTGGTGAGCATAAGGTGCATCATGAAGAACAAATCCTTATTATGACCTGCCAAGAAGAACGTTATCAGCATGCGAATAAAGAAAAAGTGATCCATCATTTCAAACAATTATTAGAAGAAGCATTGATAGAACCCAAAGAAAGGATTTCTACCAATATACCTGAGAAAGAGCGCGAAGCACGTATTCTAGACAAAAAATTTACTAGCAAGACCAAACAGCTGAGACAGAAACCACCTGTAGACTATTAAATAGTAATCGTTGAGTACTAGTTAAAATAGATATATTTTTTTATAAAAAAAACCCGCAGCTATATCATAGAGCGGGATTAATAATACGTCTTGTAATGATTCGGAGAATAGTAAATGGTTACACCGGTAATGCAATGATGCCATTCTTTTTTATCATTTGTTTCTGCCATATCATATTCGAACGGCAACAACAGCAAGCGGGAATATTTCCCTATCCGCAGACCATACATCCCTGTTTTGTTTCCACGAAGTGGATGTGGTCTTCCGTATTTTATTTCTCCTAAAACACTACATGTTTCCAATTCTTTGATTCTTTTTTTTACCAGTTTTCTCTCTACGGAAGAAAGAAGACTTAAATTTAAATTGGTAGATATTTTTATATTCATAATATGAAGTGTTTATATTAAAATATAACTATTTAAAGTAATAAGTCAAGGAAAATATATCTTGATAAACTTTCGCAACTAATTACTAATTAGCTTCAAGCCTCAAGCCTCATACATCAAGCATTTAGCGTTTTAGCGTTTAGTCGTTTTATCGTTTAGTCGTTTATTATGCTTTCTTTATACAAACAATATTTTGCTGAAATACTAGTCAAGGAAATAGATCTCTCACTGGATGAGATTTTAGCGTTGATAGAGATTCCACCAGAAAATATTCCTGGAGATTTGGCATTTCCGTGTTTTCAGCTCGCCAAGCAGGCAAAAAAAAGTCCGAACGTGCTGGCGCAACAGTTCGCAGAGAAATTCAGTTCTCCTTTTTTTACAACATTCGAAGCCATCGGTGGTTACATAAACGCACATATCAACAAGGCAGACTTCATCACTACATTTTTTTCTTCGAAGATTGACTTGTCATCGAAGGCTGGAAATTGAAAATTGAAAATTCAAAATTCAAAATCTTCGATTTTGATAGAGTATATGAGTGCCAATCCCAACAAGCCGCTCCATATCGGACAAGCGAGAAATGCATGTGTAGGCGATAGTATGAGAAGAATCTATGAATATCTGAAATATAATGTTACAACCTGTGATTATGGCGATGATAGTGGAGCGAATATAGGATACAATATCGTAGGACATGTTTACTATGATATTCCAGTCACGACTGACAAGAAGTTTGATCACTATTGCGGAGAGATTTATGAAAAGATGAGAAAACTAGAGGATGATCCTGCATTTATGAAATTATTATCAGAAACCTTGATCAAAATAGAAGAAGATACAGATCCAGAAATCAAAACATTACATCAGAAATATACCCAGGATTGTACTGAGCAACAGATGGTCAGCTGCCGGAGGATAGGAGCCTACTTCGACCTTGTCGCCTGGGAAACCCATATCCTGCATTTGAAATTTTTCGCGCAAGCGATGGATATCCTCAAGGAGAAATGATTCGTAAAATTCGCAGACGAGGGTGACGCAAAATGATGCCGAATCCTTGATCTCTCATCGCTGCCAGAATATCAGAAAGAGGAAAAACAATATCAGATCATGATCAAGTCTGATGGTCTCGCAACCTATGTAGCCAAAGATATCGCTCTCGCGATGTGGAAACTCGGCTATATGAACAAGGACTTCGGGTACGAACAATCACGAGAAGATCCTAGGGGTGTAAAAATGTATACGACAAGTACAGATACTAGTAAGGGCAAAAATCACGGTTTCTGAAACTACGATGAAGCAGTTACCGTCATCGACTACAGGCAGATTCCAGCTCAGAGTATTGTAGCTTCAGCACTCAAGTTGCTCGGTCATATTCAATGAGAAAAAAAGTATCTTCCTCTTGGATATTGAGTAGTCTATTTGACTCCGCAGACATTATTGAAGCTCAAATACAAGCTCAGCGATGAGGAGAAAAAAGAGAAAAAACTGCCTTTTTCGAGCAGAAAATGACGAACGGTTAGTCTGGATGAAATGCTTGATATGCTCCACAAAAAGGCATATTTCGAGACCAAAGAAAGGAATCCGGAAAAAGATGATCAACGATTGGATCATGTCGCAGAAGCGATGGCAGTCTCTGCATTGAGATTCTTTTTGATCAGAGGAGATATTACCAAAGATATCGTCTTCGATCTCGATGAAGCGATGGATATGCAAGGTGAGACCTGAGCTTACATTCTTTACACGGGAGCGAGGGTGCAGAGTATCATCGATGCGGGTAGTTTAAATATTCAGAAGATTGATTACTCACTACTTACCCAAGACGACGAATTCGCATTGATAAAGAAAATAAGTACGCTCGATGAAGTTATTCAAAAGGCTAAAGAAGAACTAGCACCTCACCATATCGCCAAGTATTGTTTCGATCTCGCTCAGCTGGTAAATAGTTATTACGGACATACCAAAATATTAGTCGACGATGAAGCGACAAAGCATGCAAGAATCGCTTTGTTGCAGAAAGTTCTCGAGACCTTGAAGCAGGCTATGGGTCTTATAGGAATGGTGTTTGTAGAACGTATGTAGAAACTAAAAAAGATTAAATGATTAAACTATTACGAATTTTACTTATTCAATACAGCAAGATGCAGTTTAAAGACAAGGTTGTTCTCGTTACTTGAGCAAGCAAAGGCATCGGCAAAGCGACAGCTTTAGAGTTCGCGAAAGAGGGAGCAATTGTTGTAGTCAATTATATGTCTTCTGAAAAAGAAGCAGTACTTGTTGTCGATGAGATAAAACACATCGGCTGAGAATGAATGGCGATAAAATGCGACATCTCTCAAGAAGGAGAAGTACAAGAAATGGCAGAAAATATAGTAAAAAAATTTGGAAGGATTGATGTCCTAGTAAATAATGCATGAATAGTTTTTGATGTTCCGTTTTTTGAAAGAACAGTAGAACAGTGGAAAAGGACATTAGATGTGAATTTACTCGGCACCTATCTTTGTAGTAAGTATGTATCAGAGGTAATGTTAAAAAATAATTGAGGAAGAATAATAAATGTGTCTTCTACAAATGCTATGGATAGTTTTAGTCCAGATGCAATGGATTATGATGCATCAAAAGCATGAATTATCGTTTTGACAAGAGACTTAGCAAAACAATTGGCTCCAAAAATACAAGTAAATGCTGTTGCTCCAGGTTGGGTAAATACAGATATGAACAAAGATTTACCAGAAGATTTTATACAAGAGGAAAATGAAAAAATATACATAAAGCGTTTCGCACAACCCAATGAAATCGCAAATGTTATTCTATTCCTTGCATCTGAAAGGGCAAGTTATATCAATGGCAGTACATTGAAAGTTGATGGAGGACATTGATAAAAATGGCATTTATAGAACGGAGGTAAAACAAAAAGTACTAACAAATTACGAAATATATATTGCGAATTTTATCTTCTCCAATCTTTCATCTTTTTATATACGACAACCAATGAAAAAAATTGTATACGGAATAATGATGACGTTCATCCTTTTATGATCCATGCATGTATTCGCTCAAGATTTGTCAGTTTCATCTCAGAGATATGTCTCGAATGAAGTGATTGTAAAATTCAAACCGAGCAAAATAAATTTGGAAAAAAATGGTGGAATGAAATCCATGCAGAGTTTTGCAGTAGATCAGTCATTGGTGTCAGAAAGTATTATTTCTGATCAGAATATATCTGTCATGAAAATAGATGATAATCAGTCGGTCATGGAGGTAGTTCACGACTTGCAAAATAATCCGACGGTAGTTTCCGTCCAACCAAATTTTATCTATACGCTGCAAAGCGTTAGTCCTAATGATACCTATTTCCCAAATCAGCGGTGATTAAAGAACATAGGTCAGACGATATTGTGAAGCGTAGGGATAACCGGCGATGATATTCAACGGAATGATGCTATGGATATTCGATCTGGGGATGGAAATCAGAATACAACTGGAACAATCGTTGCAATCATCGATGATGGACTCCAATATGTGCATCCCGAATTCAGCGGACAATTATGGAATGGAAGTAATTGTGTAGATAATATGGGGAATACTCTTGGAAATTGTACCTTTGGTTATGATTTCGTAGACTCTGATAAAGACCCTTTAGCAAACGGTAGTGATACCCATGGAACTCACATCGCAGGTATTGTGTGAGCAAAAATGAATAACGCACTCGGTATAGTGGGGGTCAATCCAGGGACCAAGATCATGCCAATCAGAGCTGCCAATTGATGATATCTTGAAACGTCCGATATTATAAAATCTATAAATTTTGCCAAATACAATGGTGCGAAAATTATCAATGCAAGTCGATGAGCAACGGGTGCGACATGTGGAGATGTCCGGGATGCTGACTTATATCAAACCATCAGTGACTTTCCTTGATTATTCATAACTGCAGCAGGAAACAGTCATCAAGCACATTTAAGCTGATTATATGTATTACCAGCAGACTATACTACTGCTACTTCGTGTCGAAGTGGATTGTCCAATATCATCTCCGTAGCGGCAAGCGACAGCAAAGATGCTCTGGCTTCATTCTCAGATTACGGTCCCAATATCCCTATCTCTGCCCCTGGAGTAAACATCGCAAGCACGATAGGGACTGGTGGTTATGGGTACAAAGATGGGACATCTATGGCGACGCCATTTGTTACAGCAGTCGCTTCGCTTGCGCGAAGCATGAGACCAGAACTAAATTATCTACAGATCAAGAACGCAATCATAGATCATGCAAAATATGTAAGCGCATTGAGCGGGTATGTAGCAGGCGGGAAAAGACTCAATGCATTCCAAACATTGCAATATCTCTATCAAGCACAAATAGGCTGATTAACTATGTATAGATGAAGTGTGACAGGAACGGTATTCGCTTCTGGTGACTATATCACAGGCACACAGATATATACCAAATGGAATCCACCGTACTTCACGGGCACGTTGAGTGGATATCAAATAACGGTACTTTTCTCTGGACAAAATTTATTGCAGACAGGGACTACTATGACCGGCATTGGTCTACCGCTTACGGGAGATGGAGAATATCTCTTTTCTGTGAGTCCTATCATGTCAGGCGGGGCGACAGGGAATACTTTGACACAGACGTTTCGACTCGATAATACCGTTCCTCAATCAATCACCTGAATCAATGTGGATAACCAGATGCTAGGATATCAGCAATTGCAATTTTCTCGGGGAGCATGTAATGAAGCATCATGTACCTATTTTTATGAAATATCATTATCGGGTGGTGTCACTCAGATGCTTTCCTGATCAACGACAACAACATGAATCACCCTAGATGATACCTTACCAAGTGGCATATATCACCGGGATATCCGGCCACAGGATAGTGTAGGACATGAGGGATGACAGAGTAGCGGGACATTCCTTCTCAATATCCCTAGTGCTTTCAGTTTCACTACACAGACAGACAAAGAGCTCTCTACAAGCTATATCTCAAATGAAATGACCGTCAGCGGACTTATTACCTGAAGTCAGATTACCATTGTCTGAGGGACATATTCCATCAGTTGAGGAGTATTTACCTGAAGTACAGGACAGGTGGTCAGTGGCGATAGAATTATTATAATATTACTTTCATCAGCTTCGTATTCTACGACTACTACAGCAACCGTAACTATCTGATGACGTACCTGAACATTCATCATAACAACCAAAGCTAATCCATGAGGCTGAGGATGATGATGAGGTGGTTGATGATGAGGGTGAGTAGCCACATGTACGAGTAGTGATTTGATATGTAGGAATAGTACGTATCTGCTCAAAACTTGAGCAGTCTGTCAGTGAGGTGCATTATGAGTATCATGTACATCAATAATAACGGGAACTATATCATCAGGAATTGTCTCATCAGGTGTCATATCACAACCGCCAAGAATTGTATTGTTTGCGGGCAGTGGAAGTATAGTATGATCATCATTTTCTCCTGAGCTCAATAGTGCCTATCTCTTTGCTTATAGGATAGGTATTACTACTATGCCAAGTATTCTTCAAGCAGATGTGATGGGGCCACTTATCAGAAAACATCTCGCAAAGATGATCAGTAATTTCGCCATCAAGCAGTTGGGTAAGATACCAAATACAGGGATGAATTGTATATTTACCGATATGGTTGACGAAAACACGGAAATGAAATTCTATGCTAAACTAGCTTGCCAACTATGATTGATGGGATTAGACGCTTATGGTGTGCCCACCACACAGACTTTCAGTCCAAATGAAGAAGTGACGAGAGCACAATTTGGTACGGTTCTTTCTAGAACTTTACGAGGCAATCAATATAATGGCGGCGAACCATTTTATGTACTCCATCTCAATGCGCTTCAAAACGCAGGGATAATGAAACAAATAACCTCTCCAGAAGAAGAAGAGCTGAGAGGATGGGTAATGCTGATGCTGATGAGAAGTGCAGACTAAAGAGTTCAAAGTTCAAAGTTCAGAAGGATTGGATTATATATGTATAAAATAGCTATTTTACCTTTTTATTATTACAAATGGACCTCCGTGAAGAACGAGAACAACGCGGTTTGATCAACCAATTCAGCGATGAAAAGTTGTTTGATCTCTACAACAAATGATGAGAAAGCTTTTATATATGATTCGATCCATCCGCTGATAGTCTCCAGATAGGCAATATGTTTTCTGTGATGGCAGCAGTGCACCTTATGAAATATGGCAACAAATGTTACTTTCTCGTGTGAGGAGCAACAGGCATGATCTGAGATCCAAGCTGAAGAAGCGACGAAAGAAATTTTTTGTCCGAAGAAAAACTCAGACACAACGAACAATGTATCTACAACCAATTGAAAACATTTTTGGAAAATATCAAAAAAAATTATGACATTGACTTTGATTACGAGATGGTCGATAACTACGATTTCTTCAAAGGCATGGACTATCTCAATTTCTTGCGTGAAGTAGGAAAATATATCACCGTCAATTATATGATAGCAAAGGAATCCATCAAGAAAAGGATAGATGATCCGGAGCAGTGTATCACGTATGCAGAATTCAGTTATATGTTGATCCAGTGATTCGATTTTTTCACGCTCTTTACAAAAAATGGCGTAAAGATGCAGCTTGGCGGATCTGATCAACGAGGTAATGTGACGACAGGTATGGAGCTCATCAGAAAGAAATTAGATAAGGAGACATATTGTATGACAATCCCTCTCGTTACTGATGCAAGCGGAGCGAAATATGGGAAGTCAGCAGGTAATGCAGTACGAGTCGACAAGGCAAAAAATAGTCCATACTTCGTTTACCAATTTTTTATGAACGCTGACGATAGTCTGATAGGGAAATTATTAAAAGTATTCTCTCTCAAAACAGTACAAGAAATTGATAAAATAGTCGCTAAGCATAATGAGAATCCACAACTAAGATATGGACAAAAAGAGTTGGCTTCATGGGTTGTCGAGGTATTGTTTTGAAAAGATGCTGTCAAGCAAGCAGAAAAAATTTCCAACATTCTCTTTGGCTGAGACACTATCATAGAAACGATACAGGCTATGTCACAAGAAGATTTGAGTGCTTTATACTCAGAGACTTGAGGACTTGAAATGAAAGACACTGAAGCAAAAGTCTTGGATATATTCACGGAGACAGGACTGACGAGTTCAAATGGTGATGCGAAAAAGATGATACAATCAGGATCGTTGTTCATCAATGAAATAAAGGTCGAAGACCCACAAATCATAGTATCAAAAAAAGATTTTATCAATGGCGTACTTCTTCTTAGAAAAGGAAAAAAACAGTTTAAAATCGTTAAGTTTGAAGCTTTAAAGCGTGAAACTTAAAGCCATTTTTTGTCTTGTATTTTACCCATAAAAAGCTAAAAAATAACGTTCAAATATTTTTTGTTATTCCGAATTTTTACTTACCTTTATAGTAGCAGATGAAAATTAGTAAAAAAACAATTTTTATAGTACTGTTTATCGTATCATTGATATTCATTTTCTTTGTAGGAAGAAAATTCGATGCAAAGACAGGTACGAGAAGCTTTATCATTACCTCAAATGGATTATCACATTTTAGGAAAGGGCTTGATGTATCAGGATGAACAAGATTAATATATAAAATCTCTTATGATAAATATGAAAAAATATATACTGATACCACAGAGCTTAATACTGTAGAAAAAACCATCGAGGACATCATCATGAAAAATATCGATAATAGGGTTTCTAAACTCGGAGTCAGTGATTATAAAGCCTACGTACAAAATATGAATAATCAGCATTATATCATTGTAGAAATAGGCGGTATAGCAGATCTTGATCAAGCAAAAGAAATTATCGGAAAGACACTAGAACTTGAATTTAAACTTCAAAACCCAGAAAAACCTACTAAGGAAAGTATTGCTGCAAGGAAAGTAATAGCTACTCAAGTGCTTGCTGAAGTGATCAAAGATCCAGAAAATATCCAGAAAAATCTTGAAGGAAGAACATCAGAAAATATTTATTATAATGCCTTTACAGGAAATAGCTTAAATCAATTGCCTGATATCTATAAAAATAATCCGAAGCTTCTCGATACTGCTCAAATAGGCAAAGTATACGGACTTATCGAAGGTAATTACACTACTATCTATCAACAGGGCAATGCCCTTACGCAAGGCACAGGAACTAGATTAGATGGATACACTATGTTCCGTGTATTAGATAGACAACAGGGTAAAGATCTTTCTGGAAATGCTGCGACGATATATGTCTTCGAAGATGTTTTTGTCCAAGACAGAGAGACATGGATACCTGCAACTGACGGACAAAATATCCTAAATGGTGCATATTTTAAATATGCAAACACCTCAACATCAGAAATGGGAGAACCGGTTGTAGTGATAAATTTAGATGATAAAGGAAAGGACATATTCTGTAATGTGACGCAAGCAAATATAGGCAAACCTATGGCTATTTTCGTCGGAGGAAATTTGCTTACTGCTCCAAATATCCAAAGCAAAATCTGTTGAGGTACAGCAGAAATCAATTGATCATTTACGACAGACTCTGCAAAACAATTATCTAATTCATTAAATGAAGGTACATTGCCTGCGCCACTGATCCTTATGCAAGAGGAAAAAATCAGTCCATCGCTTGGAGACAATGCATTGACAGGAGCATTACGAGCAGGATTGATAGGATTCATCGCAATCATGATCTTATTATATTGTATGTATGGATACAAGAAGATGATCCTTACCGGCATGGTATTGATTTCATTCTTAGCTGTTCTAGCAGCATTTATGAAACTTACGGACTATGCGTTATCACTGAGCTGAATAGCAGTTATTATCCTTTCAATAGGAATGTGAGTAGATGCGAACATCTTGATGTATGAAAGGCTTCGTGAAGAACTCAAAGAAGGAAAGAGTATTGAAGGTGCAATTGATCATGCTAGAGATAGGAGTTGGTCAGCAATCAGGGACGGTCAAATAAGTACGGGATTGATAGGATTTGTCCTCTTCTCTATGGGTACCAATGTATTCAAATGATTTGGATCTATGCTGATCGTTACGATATTACTCACTCTATTTTTCAACGTACCACTGACTAAATTACTCCTTCATATATTCTACGACAGGAAAAAATAAATAATTAATGGACGGATTAGAAGGATTGGATGGATTAGAATCTATCCCGTCTATCCCGTCTATCCCATCTTTTAGTTTTTTTAGTTTTCGTCCATGAAACAAAAGATCTTTCTGATTATCGGTATCTTGCTGCTAAGTTTTTTCGGGGTATCCATCTACAACGAATTTATGGCTAATCACACGTACTATCAGACGATGCTGTCGAGTCGGGATAATCGAAAATTAGTCATCCGGAGTATTATCGCAGTCTGTATTCCGATTGTATATATCATCAGATCAAAAGTTTTTTCTGTAAAAAAATTCTTCGTCTATATTCTCCCTTTGACTTTGATGGTATTTACCACAGCATTCACCTTAGTCAAAGATAGCATCGTAGGATGATCAGCCGGATTTATTATCCTTATGCTCAACACCTTGATCATATATTTTATAGGTATATATTTCATCGTCGGAATAACTGCCTTTGGAACTTGGATTTCCAAAAAATATATTACGTTCAAAGAGACAAGACGACAAGAGATGCTCATTAATTTTTGAATGTGATTGGGAATATTTTTGCTTATTATCTATATATGCTCTATGATCCATCTCATTCGAGGAGTGGTCATCTGGATCCTTTTTTTTGGACTTGGATATATGTATTGGTATATGAAAAATGATATGCTTCCCTACAAGACTATCATCACGGATATCGCTTCTGAATTTAGAAGCAGCAAACTCAAAGTCAATCGGCGAAAACGGATAGGTGTCGTGTTATTAGCGATTTCTCTAATATATTATCTTTACTGATTCCAGTTATCATTCATCCCGTATTCAACTGCTTGGGATGCTAATCATGCCTATATGTATATCCCTAAAGTATTAGCGCAAAATCATGGAGTGCTTCGGTGAAATACGTGAGTTGCAGATATGGTGCCATGATTGCGACATATGTTCATTACGTTCTTTTTTGCACTTATACAACCTATCAAAAGCCGATTTTGGCTGGCTCCAGATACTATAGCTGTTGCGATGAATTTCCTGAGTGGAATATTCGTTCTTATCTTCGGAACAGGACTCATCAAAGAAGTGCTTAGTTATTTTTCTTCAAAAAAAACTGAAGAAGATGATATGACAACAACAATTGGCATGTATAGTGGATGGATGATGCTCCTCTTTTGGCTTACCAGTTGAATGGGTGCATTCTTGGTATTTGTAGACAATAAAACTGATCTTGGTGTCATGGCATTAACCATCTTAGCGATTCTTTCTGGATTTGTTTTCCTTAAATACATCCTTGATAATCGTGAACAATGACTCAAACTTCACCGAGATTCCCTCAAATATATTATTATATCGTGAGTGATGTTTGCATGGGCGCAAATGGCTAAACCTACAGCATTTATAGATATAGCAATGTTTGGATTTTTACTTCTCGGACTCTGGATAGATAGTATTATCGCTATTGGTGCAGGTATTATGACGGTTGGAGTCACGGGGATATTACACATAGGTAATGCTCCAGATATGTTGAATCCTGTTGCAGGGAAATATATTGTGATTATATGATTTGTTGTCGTCATCATGGGAATAATAAGAATGATAATAAATAAAAATAAGGCCCAAGGAAGTTTGTTAGATAAAAAAAGATTATTCAAATATATTATAGTTCGGTTGATAGCATTGTTAGGAACGTTGGTAGTCTTTAAGTGACCAAATGTGTTGATCAATGAGATAAATGATCATACCTTCAGTCCAGGAAATCTTGTAAAAAATATATTATTGGCTGCTACAGACACTACAGCATTAGCCCAGCAAAATGCGATAGATCAAGCAGTTGTCAATACTGCTGTCCTCTCACCAGAACAATGCAAGCAGACAACGTTTACCAAAGAAGAATTATCTGCCAATATCAAAAAAGCAGTAGCTGGCAATGAAGATGTAGGAAGATATGTCGGATATGGATGGAAAGAGATTGATAAGGGAGGAGGGCTTAATCTCGGATATGGATTACTCAGATTGTTCTATCCTACAAACAATATATGTTATGGAACCAATGGTGCAGCAAAATTGCTTTGTTCTAATGCACAAGCGATAGAAAGTTTCAATGTCCCTACGCTTCAAAGATTATTCGCTCAAGTGAAACAATGAGGAGAAGCATATAAACTGTTGAGCTGAGCACTCGCTGCGTATCAAACCAAATGAAGCGGAATAGTCATTAATCCTGCAGAATATAGAGATCAAATAGTAGCGCTTAGACAGTTCTATCAAAATCATGCTATCCAGACTCAAGCAGGAAAAATCAATATCCCGTACAGATATCTTGTCCCATTCAATGTCGTATTCAATCGATCTTTGCAAAATCTCAGTAGTTATTATACCGATATAGGATTTGTCTGGTTGTTGATACTCTCGTTGTTAGTGCTTGGATTTGTCTATGTACTCTTCAATGCAAAACGTTTCAAACAAGATACAAATCTAGTAGTGCTTTCCAGTATTACGATCATAGGACGAGCTATATGGCGGATTATCTGATGAGGTATTATCTGGTATGGAATGTGACTTATCGTACGGACAGGAATATCAGTTGCTATGATCCTTAGAGATATGTTTGAACATTCTCACGAAGAGAAAGATAAGACAATGATCTACATTATTTTCTTCCTCTTTGCTATCCGATGATTGATACAATTTTTCCTTAATTTTGTCAGAATCTCTTCACAAGGTGCTGGATGACCGTTTCTTCGATATAAGATGAACAATGGTAATAGTGTAGAAATCACTGATACCCTTCAACAGCAAAATATCGTAAAAGTAGGTTTTGGACAAAAAGACGTATTTGATCTGCAGTTTCCTCATTATAATAAGTTCATCGATTATGTAAAAAACAGAAAAAATACTGATGGAGTTTTGATAGCAGGAACGTATATGGGATATTTCTTAGACAATCAGCATAACATCAGAAACGACGGAATGCTTGATCGATTCCGAGAACAGAACAGTGATGGTAATATGTGCAAATCATATCAAAGACTCAGAGACAATAATATAAAATATCTCGTTATCGATCCAAACATCTGAACAGTCGTGATGGGAGAAGGAAACGAATCGCTCTTCAATAGATTCTTTGCAAAGAGAGATCCGGTTACGGGAAAGATTCAGGAAGACTGAGCGATAAGCAACCTTGTCAAGCTTCGAAAGGCATGATATATCAACTTATTCTCTACAAATAATCTATGAGCGAAATATGCGTTCAGTCTTGATGACGCCACACTTGAAGCAAAATTCGGAGCTATGTCAGAAGATGATCTCGTATTCCTCAGAGCAAAACTTTCCGTTGCAAGATTCTTTCCAGATGCTCAAAATTTGCTGAACTTTATAGGAGAAACCTTTGCTAGCAGGATAGGAAATGGGCAGGTGATAGGTGATATCGCTGATGTCTATGGAAAATCCGTTGATGAAACAAAGATATTCACCGTTGCACAAACCGTGCTTACCCAGCAGTGAGCTTCAGAAGAACTGAGTAAAACTATTGATGGACTCTCTCAAGATGAAAGATTAATCCTTACACAATATCTCGGATTGATCAACCTCGTAAAATCCAATAATCCTCAATATCAAGAATTCGTAAACAATATCCTTAGTCAGAGTCTAGGGTGAGGAAGCCAACTTATCGTGTTTGGACTAAACTAATATACTAAATTAACGAATTAAAATGATTACGGATTGCGGATTTCGGATTAAAAAATTCGTAATGCGTAATTCGTAATTGAGAAATCAATTAATTTATTTTGTAAGGTATCGAGTCATGAAGTTAGATGTATCAGAAATCAAAAAGAATACTATCGTCGAAATCGATGGTCAGTTATATAAGGTAGTTGATTTTGCATTTATGCAGATGCAGCAAAGACAGGGAAGCTATTCCTTCAAAATGAAAAATTTGATTACAGGATGAGTTCAGAGCTTTACCTACAAATCAGGGACTGTACTCGAAAAGTGAGATGTGATAACCAAGAACGCCATCTTTTTATATACTGCAGGAGATACCTATACCTTCATGGAAAATGATACAGGCGAGATGCATGACATCAATAAGGATATGGTCGACGACATCGCAGGATATCTCAAGGAAAATATGGACTGCTTTGTGATGGTCTACAAAGGCAATGTCATCAGCGTTATCCTCCCACCGACGGTTTCGTACAAAATAGTTTCCACGGTCCCATGAGTGAAATGAGACAGGGCGCAAGCAGGGAAAAAACCGGCTACCATTGAGACAGGATTGGAAATTATGATTCCATTACACAAAAACGAAGGTGATACCATTACGCTCAATACTTTGACTGGAGAAACTAATTAGACATGAGTATTAAGTATCAAGACTTAAAAAATGCTTATATATAAGCAGAAGAGGAGGTTGACGCCTTCTTTTTTGTTTGCAAAAAATTCAGCCTAAAAAAAAGAACGGCAATACCGTTCTTGAATAGTACAGTGATTATTTGTTTTTCTTATAGGCATAGACATATCCGTTAAAACGGAGTATCAATGGGTCAGAAGTGTCATAACTTCCAATGACAACAAAGTCGAATTTTTGTTTGCCATTGAAAATGGTATCCCTTTTACCATTCCAACCTCCTTGCCAGCGCATGCGGTCTTTGATGTCTGTCCAGCTGAATTCAAAAGCAGATCCAAACTCCTTCATGTTCAGCGCAAATGAAGTTTGAGGTACCCTTGCTGTACTCAAGGTATCTCCTATTTTTGCTTCAAAGTCTTCCTTGCTTTCAGCCCATAGGGCTACATGTATACTGTCTTTTGCAAGGGTTTTCAAAGTAGGTCCGCCAACAGTTTGTTCCCGTTGTTTTTCTTTCTCTGGCTTTCCACAACTTGTAAGACAGACAGATGCAGATATAACAAATAAACATAACAAACCAACTACGATAGCATAAGTTTTTTTTGTTTTCATTTCGTTTCTTTTTTTTAGATTTATATTATATATTATAATGAATTCCTAAACAAAATCAATACCAAATATATTTTTAAAATAATGTCAATA
>Ga0118677_10003624_pt1 | contig 28998 bp, 42 predicted proteins | sample AliMusrvi5mmetaG_FD_86154 | JGI IMG/M metagenome (GOLD analysis project Ga0118677, IMG submission 86154) | reverse complement strand
AAAAGCGTGCGGGGAAAACAAAGAATCTTTGACTGAAATCGAAAACTCCATCAAGACTCGTTTGACGGATTGCGATCTGCGAGGATTTCAGGTGATAGGCAGGGAAAAACATCTTTATAGCTCGCCGACAATCACACGCAGTGGATGGGATTGGAATTCAAACGTGGTTAGCCCGTTCGATGGCGTTTGGCTAGGGGCGTTCATGTTCAAACCCCCGTGTTGGTGAAATGGTGGGCGGCATGGGCGACCAAGGCGGGTTTGGAACCCGCCCCTACCAGCCGGTCGTCGGCTGCGTCCAGACGGGCGGCCAGCAGGAACAGGGCCAGCCAAGCGGCGACCGCCAGATGGTTCGATTCCAAGCAGCTCAACGCCAGGGAAGAAAGGGAATAGTCGGGTTTGCCGCCAACCAAGGCGGCGGACGGATTTTGGGCAGGGACGGTCATTGTGTGGCTCCAAAGCGAGATTGGTAGCCGCCACAATCGCTGCTAAACGATTGGTGGCGGGATGCAAGGGGTTAGCAGACCGGGCTTTGGCAACCGGCACACCCGAAGGTGTCCCCATGCACCCCACCAAGGAAAAAGCTGGAATTCGGGCGTAAAAAAAGCGCCGAAATCCTGAATGGAGGGCTCTGGGTGCGCCAAAGTTAAACGGGCTGCTAAACCCATCCCTTGCCTGTTGCAAGGATGGGAAAAGCCTAGCACTGCTTTTTTCCGAAAGCAAGCTGGTACATGAAAAATATTTTTGAGCCGGGGCGGGAAAGTTGGTATTGTGGGTGGCATGATTAAGACATTCGCAGACAAAGCCACTGCCGCAGTTTTCGCAAACGAACGTGTGCGCGGGTTTCCCCCTGGTGTGTTCCAAGCGGCAAGGCGCAAATTGGAAGTGTTGGACAAGGCTGGGCAGATCGAGGATTTGCGTGCGCCACCCGGCAACCGGCTGGAAAAGTTGTCTGGCAACCGTGAAGGCCAGTGGAGCATCCGCATCAACAGCCAGTGGCGCGTGTGCTTCCGCTTTGCCGAAGGGAACGCTTATGACGTTGCAATCGTTGACTACCATTAAGGTAATACCACCATGACCATCCGCAGAGAAGAGCTGGACACCCTTGATTTTTCCGACGTTGCCGACACTCGCCAAGGTAAGCTCCCGCCCATCCATCCCGGCGAAATCCTGCGCGAAGAGTTCCTTGTCCCGCTCGGAATGGGGGCGGGCGACCTTGCCCTCGCACTCAATGTGCCTGCCCAAGCCATTGACTGCATCGTGCGTGAAACAAGCCCGATTACCCCTGACCTGGCCCTTCGCCTTGCCCGCTACTTCGGCTCCCCCCCGGAATTCTGGCTCAATTTGCAAACCGCTTATGATTTGAGCATGGTACGTCAACAGGCGTTCGCCGCTATTGAACGGGAAGTTTTGCCCCGTAAAGCGGCTTGAGACTGACCCAAATATCTGCCGACAAGTTTTTGGATCTGTGCGATTCAACTTCAACCACCCAATCCCCGAACTTGGCGTAAACGTGTAGCTGTTAAGTTTGTGGCTGTTAATGATCGCCATGAACAGCCCCGAATTGTAAAATGGAAAGTTGATTAAAGGCACAAGGATTGAATTATTTCTTGACATCCTTCGTTTCTTGCCTTGGCATGTCGGTCGAATATGTTCTCTCTGCAAATCGTCAGCTAAATCAGCAAATTTCAATAGCCTGTCGGCAAATGTCCCTCGACCAAATACGCGCCTGATCGACAGTACCAGTTCATCTTTCACAAATGGCTTCCATTTACCACCCTTAACTTTTCGCCCTTTTCCCGCACCAATTGCAGAACATAAGGCGATTTTCGATAAATAAACTACCTAAAGTAGAAGCGGCATCTTGCCGCTTTAAGCGGCTGGAAGCCGCTTCTACTTGGTATAAACATTCTTGGAAATCGCCTAACTGATGCAGTTCGACTACTTTGAAGTTTTTTAGGTAAGCTATTTGGCTTGATGCGCGTCGTCTGGCTATTTTATTTATTCCCATCATAATATCTCTCAAAATGTTAATAAACTTGATGCCATCATGCCCGTTCCTAGGGCCGTTTTAGTCATCAATCATAATATCTCACATGAACGTAACCAAAGGTTACACATACATTAAACTAAGGTTCTTTGTTTGGCAAGTGGCAGGGCATGATTTTTTTGCCATCGGCTTGACGTTGCTTTCCGGGCTGTAGCGTAGTTTTTTGCCGTCTGGCTGTGTTTGTATGTCAATTACTGCAAAACAGCCTGTACGCGCCCCTAATGCGCTAAAAAAGATTAAGATCTAAAGATTACAAACCCCAAAATCGACTTTAAACCTATGAATTATAAAATGATTACTTTTGTTACCGTTCCCAAAACCTCCCTATCCGTACTTTATGTGTGGTTTTCGGCGGGGGTCGGGAGGCTAAAAACCCCCTTATTTGGCTATATATTATCCCTACAAAAAGTGTTGTGTTCCTAAAAACTCCCTATTGAACCGCTATGTGTTCCTAAAAACTCCCTATTCCTGCCTGCCTGTGGATAACTTATTGTCCTTTAAAGGACATAAAATTTAGTGTCCTTATATGTGCCATTGCACCATAATAGATTGTCCGCACAATAATAGAGCTATATATGCATTATAATGGTGCGACGTTTAAGTCACTTTTTCTCCAGTTTTTGTCGTGTGTTGGCTTGCCTGACTTCATCGACAAACTCCGCTGCGGGGTGTAGAAGGTAAATGACCTCGACGATTTTTCGTTTGTTAACGTCGTCGAACACGGTTTGCCTGTCAAAGTCGCGCAAGACTTTCGCTTCGACCAGCTTCATCAAGGCCATTTCAACATCGTACCGGTTGCTCCTTTCCTCGCTGGAATTCAACAGATTGCTGTCGCGCTTGATCGTCGAGTAGCAAATTTTAAACGGGTTGCCGAAACGGCTGGCGAAGGTGAATTTAAGGTGAAGCTGCTTGAGCAGCCAGCGGGCCAGTTGAGTGGGCAGTTCCATCAAGGCGGCGTAGTCCTACTGCCGGTAAGTCTGCGCCCGGATGCCTCGCGTCACCAGCGGGTGGAACATCGCCCCCCAGAGGTCGCGGGTGGTATCCTTCGGGCGCTTCTCGAGCGGCATGTAAAACGGCATCTCCAAGGCAGGCAGATAGTTCGCCGCCATCATCGCCGTTTTCTCGCCATTTTCAATCTGGCAGATTATCAGGTGGCTCCTCGACAATATCGCCAGGCTCTGCAAAATCTGGTGATAGGAACGGCTGTGCCCGTGCGCCGCCAACTCCTCGCGCAATTCATACATCGAAAATGACACGCCCGAGCGCGGCTTGAGGTTCGGGTTCTCCTCGAAAAAACTTTGCATCTGTTTAAGGGCAATCTTACGGAGGGCGTCTTCGACGAGTTCCTCGTTGGCGCTGGGGTAATAGTCAACAAAGCTCTTCGTCTCCTCGTCAAAAACCGAGGCGGCATGGATTTGAGCGACAAACTCCTTGCCGCCGTAGCGGAATTCGACATCGATCGGCCGCAGCACGCCTTTTTCGTCGCGCATTTTCGCAATCTCCTTTTGCGTGAAGGAATAGCGCGGCACACCGTCCCAAAACTCGATGACGTTGGACAGGCGGTCGCGTTCGTCCTCGGCATTGGCCGTAAAGGTCCGAAACAATTCCATCTGCGCATGGCGGTAGGGTTCAGCCTTCCCCCCATCTGCCTCGCCCTCCGTTTTGTCAATGGTTTTTTTGCCCCTTCTCACTGGCGGCACCGGCAAAGGCGGCTCCTCAGGTTCAGGCTTGGGCTGGTTAAGCAAGGAAAGTGTCTGTTTCTTCATGGCGTAAAACACAATAAAAGAATCTTTGGTTCGTAATAAATGAACTCATGGTTCTGTCGAAAGGCACGGCAAAGCCCCGCAACAACAAAGCTGTGCGGTCGGGAAAGGGCGGAAACCCGCCCCTTCACGTTGGATTTCTAGGCAATACTATAGCGGTTTATACGGCTATGGTTCAAATCGCAGGGCGTTCACCGCTCTAACCCCCGTTGCCGCTGCCGAAAAGCCGATTGAGTTCCTCTTTTGAAATGACCAGGAAACCTGTCTTCCGGGCCAGTTCGGTGAAGTCGTTCAGGCTGAGGACGTGCTTGTTGGGACTCAGCTTCTCGGTGATCGGCTCTTGCCCGTCGCGCATCGTCACCAGCAATCGGGTCACGCCGGGTTCTTTGGTCGGTGGCGGGAGCACTGGCGCGGAGTCTTGGGGCAGCGGCCGGCGCGTGTCCAACAGTTCCCTTTCCATGCGGTTGAAGGCATCGATCTAGGCGAGCTTGAAGCCGAGTGCCTTCTTGCCGGTGAAGCCCATCGCCTGTAGCGTGAAGGCATCGCGGGTGAGTTCGTAGGCGGGGTATGTGGTCGTTCCGCCGTTCGGTTGCGCCACTTCGAAGGATGCCTGCTGAAAATTCAGCTTATGTTCATCTGGAAGTTGTGGAAGCAAGTTTTCGATGGATTGGAGGACGTTCTTGTGCTGCTTGCCGAAATACTCGGCGACGGCTTGGGAGGTGGTGACGGCCTTCCCGTCATGCAGGATGACCACAGGAGCGACCAGACCCGTAAAGCCGGTCTTGTCGGCAGATTGCGGGGGCAGTAGGTTGTCTTCCGGGTCATAGCCTATCCATCGCGCCATCATCACAGCAAAGCATTCGCGCCGGAACAGGGCGATGCCTTCTAGGATTTTGGGCCGCAGCTGCCCGGTATCGATGCCGTCTAGCCAGGTGTCCAACAGATTCAAGGGCAGCGCGACCATCGCGAGGGTCTCGGCGGGGGTGGTGCATTGAAGGGTGCAGACCTCGCCGCCCAGCGTCGGGTCGCATTGGATGCGCCGGTATTGGACTTCCCACTGCAAACCGAGGGCCGCGACCACCCCCTTCAGGGCGACATACGGCACGCCGCCTTCGGTGAGCAGGGCAAGGCCGTGCCCGTGGAAACGGACGCTCACGTAGATTGGTGTGACGGGGAACTCATCCATGGCGCACCCCCCATGCTTGCAGTGTTTGGAAATAGTGGCTGAGGCCAACGGCACGGCGGCGGTCGGCGCTGGCCAGCCATGCGGCCAAGGTGGCAACCGAGCCGTTTTGCAGAATATGGGTGGCGGCCATGCGGCCATGATCGAACGTCAACACCAGACGCACGGGGGCGCTGGACGGAATTTGGGTGTAGGTGTTCATGGGTGGCTCCTAATGAAAAATGGAAGCCGCCACAATCGCTGTCAAACGATTGGTGGCGGGATGCAGGGGGTTGACAGACCGGTCATTAGGCAACCCGGCGCATCCGAAGATGCCCCCGCGCACCCCACCATGAAAAAGCTGGAATTTGGGCGTAAAAAAAGCGCCGGATTCCTGAGATGGAGGGCGCTTGTCGCGCCTGATGATTACGGGCTGTCAAACCCGCCCTTGCCTGTTGCAAGGATGGGGAAAGCCTAGCACTGCTTTTTTCAGAATGCAAGCGGTTTGTTCGGGATGGCTTGGCGTGGCATTGTCCAAAATAGGCTGGTGGAGTAAGATAGCTTACATACACTGCTTCAAACTCCACAGGAACGCCCATGTCTGCCGTTGCCTTCGACACGTTGAAATACTCCAAACGCCTTAAGGATGCGGGTGTACCCGAAAAACAAGCCGAAGTGGAAGCGGAAGCACTGGCGGAAGTCCTTGAAATCAGACTGAGGGACTTGGCAGCCAAGGACGACATACAAACCTTAAGGGGTGAGATCAAGGCATTGGATGAAAAGCTCAGCGGCAAGATAAACGCGTTGGATGAAAAGCTCAGCGGCAAGATAAACGCACTGGATGAAAAGCTCAACGGCAAGATCAATGCCCTTGAAGAACGCCTAGACAACAAGATCAATGCCTTGGATGAAAAACTCAGCGGCAAGATTGGCTCCCTAGAAGAACGCCTAGGCGACAAGATGACCCTTCTGGAACAGCGCATGACCATCAAACTCGGCGCGTTGATGGTCGTTGCCGTGGGAGCGGTCGCCACGCTGGTAAAACTGCTGTAGACAGGCAAGCGCAGCGGTGTGCGCGTCCTGACTTTGCCGAAATTTCCAGTTAATCTGGCAGACATCGAAGCCGCCATTGCCGCTGCGCCCGAGCATGTGGAAGACCCGGAATGCCCGTATGACCCCAACGACATACCAAGGTCTTGAATCCCAAAACATACAGCCATTCGCGTCTTAGCGGCAAATAGTAGGCTGCTAGAGGTTTGGCGGGAAGTGGGGTAAGATAAGGCTCAGTCACCCCTGCACACCCCATAGGAACGCCCATGTCTGCCGTCGCCTTCGACACGTTAAAATACTCCAAACGCCTTAAGGATGCGGGTGTACCCGAAAAACAAGCCGAAGTGGAAGCGGAAGCCTTGGCGGAAGTCCTTGAAATCAGACTGAGGGACTTGGCAACCAAGGATGACATACAAACCTTAAGGGGTGAGATCAAGGCATTGGATGAAAAGCTCAGCGGCAAGATTGGCTCACTAGAAGAACGCCTAGGCGACAAGATGACCCTTCTGGAACAGCGCATGACCATCAAGCTCGGCGCGTTGATGGTCGTTGCCGTCGGCGCGGTTGCCACCCTCGTTAAGCTGCTATAAGAAAAGTTGCCGTCGTCGTCGCCACGCTGGTAAAACTGCTGTAATTTCACCACTTAATCACCGGACTTGGCGTAAACGTGTAGCTGTTAAACGCGGCATCGGCAGACTGTTGTCGGGCTTGCCGGTCCCCCGCCACTTCGGCCATGGTGGCCGCCGCGTTCTGTTGCGCTATCAGTATCGCCCGAATCTGCATCAATTGGTTGGCCTCCGCGCTGGCCAGTTGATTCGCAGCGCCTAGTGCCTGCATTTGACCTTGTGCGCCCTGTGCATTCGCTTGCAAATTGACCAAACTGGCTGCATCGGCGTTCAACTGGGTTTGCTGCTGCTGCACCATGGTCAGCAGCGCATCGTTTGCCGACTTCTGCGCTGCCGAACCCGTGTTTTGTTGATTGGTGAGGGTTTGCAGGTAATCTGGGGGACACCCGGTAGCCGTGTAGCAGGGTGATGACCGGTAGTAGGATGAGTTTTGGAATTGCGCCAAGTAGTTCTGCAAGCCGCCTGCTTGGTTTGCATAATTATCTATCGTATCCACAATGCCGACTACCTTACTAATAGTCGCATTCGCCTGGTCCCAAATATACGCCGCTGGGGCCAGCGTATTCGTCACCATGTTCTGATACTGCTGCAACTGGGTTTCGTATTGTTGTAGCTGAGTTTGATACTGTAACAGTTGTTTCGCGTATTGGTTTGCCTGTGTTGCAGCTTGAGAGGCCAATTGGCTGACTGTCGCGACAGCCTGTCCATACACGGACGGATCAAACACTATCCCATCGGCATTCAACGGGTTTGGATAAATCAGTATGCAAAGGATGCTCGCTAAGAATTTACGCTTCATAAGAACCCCCGAAAATTAGTAATCAAACGATTGGTACGGTTTAGTAAACGTCATGTCTTTTATCACCATGACATTGAAGCGGAAACCGGGCCGTATCTCTAGCGTGGGCGCAATGTTCAGGTTTTTGGACACCATTTGTGAAATGGCGATGCCGAGTTGCTGCCCCATGGCCTGGCTCAACGCCCCGGTCGCAGTCTGCTGTTGTCCGGTGGTCGCGGTGGTGCCATTGTTGTTGCCATTGATGCTGGACTGGCTGTAATTGACACCGGCAATGACGACGGACATTAACAAGGCAGAACCGAAAATGCGCAGATAATGGTTGTCCACTAGATCGTTGAAGCCCCCATAGCCAGCCCCATCCGCACCGGGCATCGCGCCAATGTCCATCGCCTTGCCGTCCGGGAATACAATGCGCTGCCACGCCACCAACACGCGCTTTTGCCCATACGCCACTTCATGGGAATACGAACCCACCAGCCGTGCGCCCTGGGGCACCAACAAATACTTGCCGGTCGGCGTATCATAGACATTTTGGCTCACTTGGGCCATGATCTGCCCCGGCAAATCCGAATTGATGCCGCTAATCATGGTGGCGGGGATCACAAAGCCAGCCCTCAACTCGTAGGGTGTCCTAGGGGCTTGGACTTGCGCGTTCTGCCCGTTCAAACGCCAGCGGTCAACCTGTCCAGTACCCGCGAACTGCCCGATGTCGTTGTTCGGTTTCTGCGCTTGGGAAGCCATGCCGGAATTGGCCAGCATCAGGCTTGGCGCAATGCCATTGGATGCCATGGGCATTCCCCCTAAGCTAGCAGACTGTAGCTGGGCCAACCGCTCCCTATAAGCCGCATTCGGGTCTTGTGTGCGCAGGGTCTCAATCTGCTTGCGAACCTCTTCCAATTTTTGCAATTGGGTGTCTTGTACGCTAGTCGCCGGGTTGGCCTGGCCGTTGTCGGCCGTTTTCGCCTCGGCTGGTCCCATGGCCGAGCGGTTGCGGAAATCGGTCACAGCCACGTTGGTTTTGGCGGACAGGGCGGCTTCGATCTCCTGAATCTTCCGGGCGTGGACACGCTGCAAATCGTTTTCGTATTGCGACGGCCCTTTACTTTGGCTGGGTGGCTGGGGCGGCCTGCTCATGTCAACCCCCGCGCCAGGGCGGGCTATCGGCACTTCAATGTCCGGCTTGGACTGCCCGGGCATGGTTGGCGGCGGCGTTGGGGGCTTTGGCGGGTCAATCAAGCCATTAAGGCGGTCCCCGGCCATTTGCCGAGCCAGTGACAGGCTGTCACTCTTGTCGGCGGGTTTCCCTTCGACCTGTTTGGGATGCGCCCGGTCATAGGCGACCATCGCTATCGCCAAGACAAACACGCCGAAGACCCCGCCCAAAATGAAAAGCGGCACATTATTAGCTTTGCGGACCCCAATTTTGACAGGGGAAGCTTCGGGAGACATATAATCACTCATGACCGTTTTACCCAAAAGGAGACCGCATCCAGCCTTCCGTTAGTTTCAACATAAATCCGGCTGATTGACTGGGTGCCGACATTCAGCGTGACGCGATACCGGCCCGTACCCGCCTGGTCCAGCACATAACCGAAATCAGTCCCCACGGTGGCCATGACTGCCGCCTTGCCACTGTTGCTGCCTGTCGTCGGCATTTCCATCACGGCATAGCCCTTGCTGCGCAGCTTGCCCAGCAATACGGTCCCGTAAGGGTCGTTGGTGGGTTGTTTTAACACCAAGTAGGTGCTGGCCGGGGGGTACAGTGCCAATAGTTGCCCAACGGAGTCATCCGCCACTTTTGCGCTGCTGGCTGGCGACAGGGATGCGGCATAGTACCCACGCGGCCCTTGTGTCGCGCATCCGGCAAAAAGGGCCAGAACTAAGATTAAGCCACTCGTTTTCATTTTTTCACCCCCCGCGTAATCGTCACGCGCTCTTGATTGGAGCCGACGCCAGCAATGAGGATTGCCTTGTCAAAGATCATGTCCACGATGTACCGGTCATTTTGGACGCGGTAATTGACCAGAATCTCTTCGGCGGACTGGCCCCAAGGGAAAATGCTGTCATTCCCCCTGACGACCAACAAAGTCGGTGCCTCGGTTTGCGCCATGGCGGCAGGCATCTGGATAATGGTCTTTTTGCCGTCGTTGTAGACGCGGACGGGCTTCCATCTTCCGCTTCCGTCAATGGCGTAATCGAAATTCAGGTTCCCCATGTATTCGCCGGTTTCCGGCAGGGTCGCCTTGGCTAGTTCCTTGGTTTCCCGCAACTTGATCTCTTCCCATTTTTTAACCGCATCCTCGGGATAGGCAAACGACACCCTCGGCATGAACTGGGTGCGGTGCGACCGCAAACGAAAGTTGTACGTCCTGTGGTTGGTGGTGACGATCAGCGACGTGTCGAGGTTGACATCCTGCGGCTTGATGATTAGGTGCTGCACCTCGCTCGGGCCATAGCCGGTGATGGCCGGTTCGACAAACCAGCGCACACTGTCGCCCAGGTGGATCGAATTGACTTGTTCGCCGGGTTGCAACTCCACGTCGCAGACTTGCAATACTGCGCAAACGATGCTCGGCTGGCTGGCCCCGAACAAGAACCGGATGGTCCCGTCTTGGCCCCCCACCGGCTTGATCCCGTTCGCACTCTCGGCTTTCCAGCGGTCGGCTATCGCAATCGCCGATTTTTCCTGTGGTGTCAATTGCAATTCAGACTTGTCCGGCAGGTACACATCCATCAAGTTGGTGTTACTGCTTGGGGTGGCTGGGTTGCCTGACGGGTCTGCATGGGTTGCCGGGTCGGCCAACGCCGACAGACTCAACAATGAATGATGATTGAGGTTGGGAGTGTGTGTTTAATCATGTCTTTTTCTCAAGAATTTTGATAACCTTCACCCATGAATGGGAACGAAATCATCAAACGATTGAAGGCGGAAGGCTGGCAAGTGCTTCGTCAGGTGGGGAGCCACGTCCGAATGGGCAAAGGCTCCGCCCGAACTACAGTTCCCGTGCATGGCAAGCAAGATGTCAAACCTGCTACTCTGGCATCGATTGAACGCCAGACCGGCATTACTTTGAAGTGAGGAACCTTCATGCAAACCCACTATCCCGCCCTCTTGAAACCAGAAGAAACCGGCTTCTTCGTCCAGTTTGTCGATTTGGACGAGGCGTTCACCGAGGGAGAAACGATTGATGAGGCGCTGTTCAACGCCGCCGAGGTGTTGACGCTGACACTGGAAGGCCGCATGGAGGAAAACCAACTTATTCCAGTACCCACCGCCAATGTTCCGGGGGCGCATTACATCGCGCCGGATGCCAAGACACAAGCGGCGTTGCTGGCGCGTTGGGCCGGAAAAACGGCGCACGGGCGCGTAAGGATTAATTCTGTTTCGACCAGCTATAATCACTGACGTAGATTCCTAAAGGGTTTCTGCGAATCTGCTCCTCAGAGGTCTTCGTGGACAAAGGCGAAAGGTAAACCGTGACCAGTGCCCGCATGCGATACGGGACAGCCTTCACCACACCTTGCCGGTCTCTGACAGTTTCCACCCAGTCCACCTGCCAACTCGTCTCCGTCTGCCGGATGACCGTTTCGATTTGAACGCCAACCGTTTCCGTTTCGGCCCGTTTGAACGGGTTGGTCACGCCGCCGCTGTCCAGCCATTGGTTCATCTTCTGGGTGGCCGGGTCGTTGGGCGACAGCATGGCGTAAATGCGGAAGATGGCCGCCCGCTGCAAGGCAATGTCGGGCGTGACCAGCCGTGCATCATTGATGAACGCGGCGACATAGGCATGGATCACCCGCTCATTGGCGGGGTCGGCCTTTTGTGCGGGCTGGACCGCCACGGCCTCCCCGAGCTTGTCCACCTCAATCACATAAGGGACAAACTTCGACTGACTGCCGATGTAAACCACCCCGCCCACCGCCGCCAGGGCAATCAGGAGCGACACAAAGCCCGCCGCCTGCCAAGCCCTCCGTGCCGCCACCACGTCCCCGACATGCTCGTTCCAAGCCCGTCTGGCGTTTAGATAAGGGTTTTCGGTTGTTTCTGCCATTTTGTCTTCGTGATCAATCATAAAATCTCGCCTGCAAGTAACCAAAGGTTACGTATACATTAAACTAAGGTTCTATGTTTAGCAAGTGGCAGGGCATGGTTTTGTATGGTTTTTTTTATATCTCGTGGCCACTGCCGAAAAGCCGATTGAGTTCCTCCTTGGAAATGACCAGGAAACCCGTCTTCCGGGCCAGTTCGGTGAAGTCGTTCAGGCTGAGGACGTGCTTGTTGGGACTCAGCGTCTCAGTGATCGGTTGCTGCCCGTAGCGCATCGTCACCAGCAGCCGGGTCACGCTGGATTCTTTGGCGGGCGGTTCCGGCAACGGGCGGGGCTGGGCGGCATACGATCCGGTCTTGCGGATGGAGGGCAGGACTTCGGACTTGACCCATTTCTTAAATGCCTTGGCTTCCGGCTTGCTGCTGCCGAAAATGGCTTCGTACAATCCCGACTCGCTGATGAGGTTAACGCCGCGATTGTTAAAACCTACAATCTGTAGGTTCCGAACTTCATCTTCATCCAGTCTGCGCGTCATGGCCTCCGTGTCTTTGTAACTAAGGATTGCAGCGACATCCATGGCAATGAACCACGGATCGCCGTTTTCGTCAGTTTGGACACGCACTTGATGGGTTTGGAATTCAAACGGGGCCAGCCCGTTGGATGGATTTTGGGCAGGGGTAGTCATTGTGTGGCTCCAGTAACAAAGATTGGAAGTCGCCACAATCAGTTGATCTTCTGAAATGGTGGCGGAGTGCGCGGGGAGATCAAAACCGGGTACTGGAACCGGCGCATCCGAAGATGCCCCCGCGCACCCCACCGTTAAAAGTTGGAATTTGGGCGTAAAAAAACGCCACATTCCGAATGGAGGGCGCGAGTTGCGCCAGTACTTACCGGGTTGATCTGCCCGTACCGCCCAATTGGGGGCGATGGGGCAATCATAGGCCCACGACGAGGCGGGTGTCAAGCGGTTGATTAATGATATTTCATTTAATATCATATCCACCATGAGCAAGGCCGATAAAACCCTCGATAAGATGCGTATCAATCCGCGTGACTGGCGCATAGATGACCTAGAGTCTGTCGCAAAGCGTCATGGTTTGACGATCCGCAAGCCCGCTGGCAGTCATGTTATTTTTCAAAAGACGGGTTGTCAGCTAGAAGTGAGCGTGCCCGCGCACAAGCCCATCAAGCCAGTGTATGTGCGCCGCTTAATTGAATTGATCGACCTGTGAGGAAATGCGATGAACATTCCCGATTTTGACGACTATCCCTTTGAAATACGCCCACTGCCCGAAGATGACGGCGGCGGATACCTGATTACCTTCCCCGATTTGCCGGGTTGCATGTCGGACGGCGAAACCCCGGAGGAAGCCATCCACGAAGGGCGAGATGCGTTCCGCTGCTGGATGCTGGCGCACATTGAGGACGGCAGGCCGGTTCCTGTCCCAAACGGCAACGGCGAACCCGGCAAGTTTGTCCAGCGTCTACCGAAGTCGCTGCATGCCAAGCTGGCAGCCCGCGCCAAACAAGAGGGCGTTAGCTTAAATACCTTGGTGTTGTCCTTCATCGCCGAAGGGCTTGGTCGGCACGAGCGTCATGCTTAAACTAAAACTAGTGGTGGGATTAGCATTGAGCAATTCATCACTTAGATGAAATGGCGGCCCATTTTAGGGATGACACCGCCCCACATTTCCTTGCCGCCTATCAATGCATCGAGATACATCGGGTGCGACGGGAGGACAATCGGGTGGTTGACCCCGGTGATGCAATAATTCAACCATTGCAACAGTTCGTCATAAGTGACCGTCCGGCCCTCTTCGGTCATGCTTTGATGGCATTGCAACCGGCGCATTTTCAGGCCCGAGCTTAGGCGCGATTCGATGCTGGCGATTTCCCGTTTGAAGGATTCAAGCAGGTTTTTAGTCCGGGCTTTGTTGTCGGTTTTCTCGGTTTCGTCGTCAAACATCAACTCGGTAAACTTGGCCTGTGCCAGCAGGGGCGGGAAGTAGGTCAGCGTTAGCAAAAAGTACCCCTCGAACATCGTGCCCAAACCCTCGAACAGCCGCCGCCGTTCCTCGTCAATGGCAGCCGTCACCGGGTCGGGGAAATGCGATATTTTAGGGTCGCTGTAATAGGGCGAACCCTGGCGCACGGCATCGACATGGATCATCCAGCCGTTGCCCAGTCTTGCCAAGGCTTCATTGATGCGGAATGACACCATTTCCCGCTGGGCATCGGTGCTACTGGCGTTGTCGTCGCCTTGATAGAGCCAAGCCGCGAGGAACGAACCGTTTTTGCAGACGACAACCCCGTCATCGACCTCGGCGGCATAATTCAACAAATCGGCAACGGCGGCCTCGGTGGAACGGTGTGGTTTTAAGGCAAACACTTCTCAACTCCTATCCTATTTTTCAAAAAGACTCAACAGCCACTCAACCGCCGACTCTTTCGGTTCGTTGGGACCGGCGAAATTAACCCGGAACGGCGTTGACCGTGCCGGGTAATATGACTTGTAGCGGCGGTTGCTGAAATACACGAACCTCATCCTGGGGTCTTCCTTGGCTAGGCTCCGCAAGGTGTACAGTGCCGCCACCCACAGCACGATCCCAACCACCAACGCCCGCGTGTCCTGCGCGACGACAATCAAAATAAAGGCCAGCAAACCGGAAAACATCACCATCTCACGGTCCCCGCCCATGAAAAGATTAGGGCGGTTGCCCGAACGCCGGATGGGAATAGTGCGCAATGCCATGGTTTAACCCTCCCCGCCAAAGAAATGGCGGATGAATTCGTCTTTGGAAATGACTAGCCAGCCCGTCTTCCGGGCCAGTTCGGTGAAGTCGTCCAGGCTGAGGACGTGCTTGTTGGGACTCAGCTTCTCGGTGATCGGCTCTTGCCCGTCGCGCATCGTCACCAGCAATCGGGTCACGCCGGGTTCTTTGGCGTGTGGCTGAAGCACTGGCGCGGAGTCTTGGGTCTGCGGTCGGCGCGTTTCCAGCAATTCCATTTCCATGCGGTTGAAGGCTTGGATGTAAGCCAGCTTGAACGCCAAGGCGGTTTTGCCGGTGAAGCCCATCACCAAGAGCATGAAAGCGTCGCGGGTGAGTTCGTAGGCTTGGCGTTTCTCGCCCTTGGCATCGAAAAAATCAACGGGCCGAAAATTCGGCTCGTTAAATTCGGCGGGGAGTTCGCCAAGCAATTCACGGATTTTGTCGAGTACATGCTTGTGCAGTTTGCCAAAATACCGGGCCACTTCAGTCGAGGTTGTGACCGCCTTCCCGTCATGCAAAATGACAACGGGTTTAACTTGAAGGGAGTCGGTTGGCAAGCGGAGGGATGGCAGCACTTCGTCGCGAACCCACGCCCCGAAGACCTCGTCCCCCAGCCTGCCGGAGTTGGCTATGAGCAGGAAGAGGTTCTCTTCGTCAATCAGCCGGTAACGGTTGGATAGGGCGGGGATGAAACGAGTCGTTAAACCCGTCTCTTTGCAATGGTCTTTAATTGCCTTGCTTTGATTGTCATAGCCGAGGATGGCGCAAACATCCACGGCGATGAACCACGGCTTGCCGTGTTCGTCGGCAATCATGCGCAGTGGATAGTATTGGAATTCAAAAGAAGATAGCCCGTCGGACGGAATTTGGGTAAGGGTGTTCATAGGAACCTCTGTGTGGATACGTGATGCAAATCCGCCCCCCATTGGGTGACAATCCAAGCGGGGTGGCGGGGTCGTGCGAGTTGTCACAACCGAACACAGAGAATCGGCCTTCCTTGCGGAAGCCCGCACGGCCCCACCAAAACGAGGGTTCCGCGCATGAAAAAAGCGCTTCCGTATGAGCGCTTGTGACGCTCCGTGTTTTCGGGGTGACAGCCCGCCCCTTGCCTGTTGTAAGGGTAAGGCAATCATAAGCCCGGAAAGATATGAATGCAAGGGTTTGGCAAGTTGATCGACAATAACAAAATTGTTACTGTATTGGTTATGAACTACACAATTACTTAGGCGATTTCCAAGAATGTTTATACCAAGTAGAAGCGGCTTCCAGCCGCTTAAAGCGGCAAGATGCCGCTTCTACTTTAGGTAGTTTATTTATCGAAAATCGCCTTACTACAGCGACGACGTTGAAGCCGATGTCATGGATTTGCCCAAAACCTTGCAGTCCCGCTACATTAGCTTGACTTTGCGAATGAAGACCGACGGTGCGAACCTTGGCGAACCCCACACCCAACCGTTGGGCGGTGGTTTGTTTGAGTTGCGGCTGAAAGGAGCTGAGGGCATCGCCCGCGTGTTCTATTGCACGTTGGTTGGCCGGCGTATTGTGATGCTGCACAGCTTCATTAAAAAATCGCAGAAAACTCCGCCCAAAGAGCGGCGGATTGCCGAAACCCGTATGAAAGAGGTTAAAAATGAACATTGAACGCAAGCCCCCAACCATGACACATGAGGAAATGGTCGCCAAAATGTTGGAAGACCCCGAAGTCCGGGCCGAATACGAACGGCTAGAACGCGAGGAGTTCGCCATACTGGATGAAATTCTTGCGGCGCGGCGCGAAGCCGGGTTGACCCAGGCGCAAGTAGCCGAGCGCATGGGAACCAAGGCCCCCGCCGTGGCGCGGCTGGAGGCGGCGCTGGTATCCGGCAAGCACTCGCCTAGCATCGGAACACTGCGCAAATACGCCAAGGCACTCGGCAAGCGGTTGGAAATACATTTCGTGTCGCCGTAGCCTGATACAATAGGCGGGTGAACTACCTCGTCCAACAAACCGAATCGTTTGCCAAATGGCTTGGCGCATTGCGCGACTTGCGCGCCAAAACCGCCATTTACCGGCGCATCGACCGCGCCCAAACGGGCAACCTTGGCGACGCGAAGCCAGTAGGCGGGGGCGTGTCCGAAATGCGGGTGGATGTCGGCGCAAGCTACCGCGTCTATTTCACTCTTCGAGGCGAAAGGATAGTTATTCTCTTGGCCGGCGGCGACAAGTCCTCGCAACAAACTGACATTCAACGTGCCATCAAAATGGCTAAGGAGGTTTAGACCATGACTGAAAAGCTGCTTCCCTTCGACATGGGGCCATTGCTCGACAGCGACGAGGCCATCGGCGAATACCTGTCCCAAGTGCTTGAAGACGGCGACAACGACGAGCTTATCCGCGCCTTGGGTTACATCGCCAAGGCCAAGGGCATGGCGATGGTAGCCAAGGAGTCCGGGCTTGGGCGCGAAAGCCTGTACAAGGCACTGGCCCCCGGTGCCAAACCGCGTTTTGACACAGGCTGAAGGTTGTCAAGGCTCTTGGAGTAAAGCTCCACGCCGTCTAGCATCGGGCAACTAGCAAGCGTTGGTTTTGTATCCAAAATCAAACTGCCAACAAAACAATTGCCAACGACGCAATTTCCGCCCCGCTGCCAAAAAAGTTGCTCATCATGTTCTGCGCACCAATCAGCAAGGCCATCACCAGCACCAAGAAAATCAACGAACGGAAAAACCCGTTCAAATCGCCGCCAAAAATGAGCACACCGCCCGCAATGACAATCCCGATAATGGAAAGGGAAAACGCCACAGGCCCGGTAACCGACGATTGCAGGGAAGACAGCCAAGATTCATACGGCAGCGAACCGCCCGTTCCCGTCGAAGCAATCGACGTTTCAGGGATCATCAGCACCAAGGCGACCAAGGCCAAGCCCAGCAATAGTTTTGAATTGTGTTTGTTCATTGAATTGTCTCGTTTAAAGTTTGTAGTGCGAATTGGCCGTCCGCGAACCCGGAAACCTCTAGGATTTTCTGGATGCGCCGGCCTTCGGCTGTTTTGGCGATATGGATGACCACATGAACCGCCTCGCCAATCAGCGGTTCAATCGGTTTGGGCGCGTCGGGGTGCATGCTGATGAGCATGGCCAACCGGCTCAACCCGGACTTGGCGTTATTCGCGTGTAACGTCGCCACCCCGCCCTCGTGGCCGGTGTTCCATGCCATCAACAAATCAAGGGCCTCCGGCCCGCGCACCTCGCCGACTAGGATTCGGTCGGGCCGCATGCGCAAAGTCGTCCGCAGCAGCTTGGTCATCGTCACCTCAAGCGACGTGTGGTAGATCACGCAATTCGGCGCAACACATTGGATTTCCCCGGTGTCCTCGATAATGACAATCCGTTCGTCGGGGTAGAGGTACACCATGTGATGGATGATGGCATTGGTCAAAGTGGTCTTGCCCGAACCCGTGCCGCCGATGACCAAAATGTTTCGATGACGGGCGACGGCATCGGCTATCACTAGGCGTTGCGGCCCGGTCATGATGCCGTTCGACACATATTGGTCCAGCGTGAACACCGCCGAAGCCTTCTTGCGCACGGCAAACACCGGGGCCAAGACCACTGGCGGCAACTGTCCGGCGAAACGGGAGCCGTCCAAGGGCAATTCACCTTCGAGGGTTGGCTTGTCGCGGGTAATGGTCGTATCCAGGCAGGCGGCTATGGTCCGCATCACCGACTCTGCCCGCGTAGGTACGATGGTTCCTATGACCTTCATCGGCTCCCCCAGCCGTTCTTGCCACAGTCGCCCGTCGGCATTCAGGAGGATTTCTATGGTCTTCGGGTCGTTCAACGCTGCCATGAACACCTCGCCCAGATCGCGCCGAAGTTTTTCCAACAAACGATGGCGGCGGGAATTGTCATTGTCCGGGTTGTCTGGGCTGTTCAATTGATGAACCCTAACCAAGGGTTGGCAAGGGCCTCGCGCACATGAACCGAGTCCTTCACATACACTTGGCCCCTGCCTTCGCCGTCCAGTGCAATCGTCGTAATCCGCCAACCACCTTCGGGGTCGGAGGCCAGCCCTACGGTCTGATTGGCGTAGTGGTCCAAGTGATATCCCAAAGCATGCAGGTTAAGGAAAAGCAAACCGTCGCCATTAACCATAATAATTAAACGGAACAATTCGTCCTTGGAGTATGTCAACCCCATCAAAAAAGAATTGGTGTAATGGCTAGGGTTTAATTCATCCTTGGGGATTTGCCCAAGTTCACCGGCTTGCTCAGTAATGGCCCACCGCTCGAACTGGGCAATGGGGCGGAAATGCCACACGGTGCCGTCATCCCCAACCACCCCCATGACAGCCAAATCGGACTGCCTGTATGAGCAGCATGGACAGGTGGCGACCCCAAGGGGTTCACCGACTTCAACGTCGGGCAAACGGAAAGTGTCGAACAGGCTACGCATCGTGCATAGCCTGTCCAAAAATCGTTCCCAACGGCTTGGCTTGTACTCGTCAACGGGAAAGCTTGTGGTCATCGGCGGGCACCATGCTTTTTCTTTCTGCATGAAGCCACTTTTAATCTCGCCCGTTCTTCACTGCCCTCATTTGAAAAAAGAGACAATAGCCAAAGCCCTCCACTGACGGGCCATTGGTAACAGACCGGGCGGCGCGGGGTGATGGTGTGTTTGTCGCCAGAAACTGTGCAGGTATTCATAACTGTTACACCAAGAAGCTGAATTAGCGGTGTTTTTTCTTTTGGGTTGCCTTGGGCTGTGGGTCCACCGTTTGCGGGTAGACGAATATCGAGTCTTGGGGATTCTTCAATGCCACCATTTCATAGCTATGGACCGGCTTGTATTTCATCGTCCACAGGAACGGCACGAGCGAGAACGCCCCGCCGACGATGGCCCCGACATCCGGCTCCTCGCTGCGAGTGAATGACACCTCCAAATCTTCGTAACCCTCCTTCTTCATTTTTAAACGGACGACGCTGCCGACAATGCGCGTGTCCGTGTAGGTGAAGGGGGTTTGGCCGACCTTCTCCCCGTCCACGTACAGGGTCGCCCCCCGGGGTTCGGTTTTGATCTGTGTGCTGCTGACGCAAGCGCAAAGCAACGCGGCGGCGGTTAAAATGGCGATGGTCTTGGTTGTTGAAGCGGTCGTTTGCATGAGATTCACCTGTTTTGTTAGTCAGAGTTAGTTTAGACTTAAAGTAACCAATGGTTACGGCAAATAGTAAAGAATAGTTCTGTATTTATGCAATACAAGATTTGATTTTTGCCCGTCATTCCAGCGAAATTTGCCGGAATGACGGCGTTCTAGCCTTGTCAGAATTGATAGTCAATCTTGGTGTCTATCGCTCTAAGCCTCCCCGGCAAAGAATCGGCGGATGAGTTCATCCTTGGAAATGACCAGGTAACCCGTCTTCCGGGCCAGTTCGGTGAAGTCGTTCAGGCTGAGGACGTGCTTGTTTGGTGTCAGCTTCTCGGTGATCGGCGCTTGCCCCTCGCGCATCGTCACCAGCAGCCGGGTCACGCCAGATTCTTTGGCGGGGGGCGGAAGCACTGGCGCGGGGTCTTGGGGCAGCGGCCGGCGCGTGTCCAGCAATTCCATTTCCATGCGGTTGAAGGCTTCGATGTAGGCCAGCTTAAACGCCAGCGCGGCCTTGCCGGTGAAGCCCATCGCCAGCAGCGTGAAGGCATCGCGGGTGAGTTCGTAGGCGGGGTCTTTGCGCTTGGCTCCCTTACCAACTTCGACCTCGATTATCATGGGCGGAAAATTCCGCTCATGAAATTCGGCGGGGAGTTCAGCAATCAGAGCGCGTATTTTTTCAAGAACGTCCTTGTGCAATTTTCCAAAATGCTCGGCGACGGCTAGGGAGGTGGTGACCGCCTTCCCGTCATGCAGGATGACCACGGGTCTAAATTGCCCAGGGTCGGTTGGCAAGCGGATGAAGAAGGGCAGCACTTCATTGCTGACCCACGCCGCGAACGTCTCGGCCTCGGCCTCCGGCTTATCACAGTGGGTGAGGAGCAGGTAGAGGTTTTCTTCGTCAATCAGCCGGTAACGGTTTGATAAGGCGGGGATGTAACGAGACGTTAAACCCTCCTCTTTGCAATGGTCTTTGATTGCTTTACTTAGATTGTCATAGCCGCTTGGATTGTCATAGCCGAGGATGGCACAAACATCCTTGGCGATGAACCACGGCTTGCCGTTTTCGTCGGCAACCCCACGCAGTTGATTGGATTGGAATTCAAAATAGCGCAGTGGATGGAGGAGGTGAAGTGAAGATTCGGGTTTGCCGCCAGCGAGGTCGGCGGACGGATTTTGGGCAGGGATGGTCATTGTGTGGCTCCAGTAACAAAATTTGGAACCGCCACGATCTGTTGTCAAGCAGATAAGGTGGCGGAATGCGCGGGGTTGACAAACCGGGTACTGGAACCGGCACACCCGAAGGTGTCCCCACGCATCCCGCCAAGATAAAGCTGGAATTTGGGCGTAAAAAAAGCGCCTAGCTTCCGAATGGAGGGCGCGGGGTGCGCCAGTAACTACCGGGTTGTCAAGCCCGTCCCTTGCCTGTCGCAAGGATGGGAAAAAGCCTAGCACTGCTTTTTCCAGAATGCAAGCGGAAATTCCAGTAATTTGCTACAATAGGCATTAACAAGACCGCCCGAGAACCCCAAGAGTACCCCATGGCCACCATCGCATTCGACACGTTGAAATATGCCAAGCGCCTGAAGGATGCCGGCATCCCCGAAAAACAAGCCGAGGCCGAGGCGGAAGCACTGGCGGAAGCACTCGAAGTCAATCTCAAGGAGTTGGCGACCAAAGACGATCTGACACGCGAGGCGGCATTGCTCCGCCGCGACATGAATGAACTGGAGGTTTCCCTCAAGCGCGACATGCGCGAGATGGAGCAGCGCATGACCATCAAGCTAGGCGGGTTGATGGTGGTTGCCGTGGGTGCGGTCGCCACGCTGGTCAAGCTGCTCTGAACTAACAAAATCCAGTCAATGTTTTTTTTGTGAGCTTTTGCCCGTCATTCCGGCAGGAATCTTGCCGTGAAGTGCCGCATCAACATTCTCACAGCAGATGTCAATAGATTTTGTGCCTTCCATAAAATTACTTGAAGAATATTCATGTAATCCATAAAATGCCTATCCATGGAAAAACGCACTGCCCATTACGATCTTGATGCCGTCAAGGCGGTTGTCATGTCCATCCGTTTGGCCGCTTTCACTTCGACGGCACGACAAGGTGCCAGGCGGATGGGCTTGAACGAATCAGAAACGCTGTCCGTCGTGATGGGTCTGGGTCGAAGCATGTTTTTCAAAAGCATGACCACTCACGCCGATCACCGTATCTGGCAGGACGTGTACCGCGCCCCTTGCCCCAACGGCAAAACCGCATACATCAAGCTGACGTTGCAAGATGGCGCGGTCATCATTCAATTCAAGGAAAAATAAGATGAGAAAACCACCGTTCTGTTTGCAATGCGATGATGGCACCGAACTGATACTGTCACGGCGCGATTTGACGTTTGAATACAAGGGCAATGTCTTGGTAGTGTCCAACCTACACGGCTGGCACTGCCCGGTGTGCGGCGGATGTGAATTCGTACCCGGCGAGGGAGAGGCGGAAAGACACAGTACCGAGATCGATGCGTTTGCGGCTAGGGTAGATGCCGAGGAAACCATTTGGCTGCGCACCATCCGCAAAAAACTTGGACTCAGGCAAGCTGAGGCCGGAAAGCTATTCGGCGGCGGTGTCTCGGCATTTTCGGAGTATGAGCGGGGCAAGACCCAGCCGCACAAATCCACCATCCTGCTGCTGCGTCTTTTGGAGAAGCATCCCGAATTGCTGGAAGAGGTTAGACAATGACTTGCATTTTCAAGGATTTGGCAACCAAGGAAGATTTGAAGGCTTTGGAAGATTGGCTAGGCAATAAGATAACCGTGCTTGAGAGCCGCCTAGACAACAAAATAAACACGCTTGAAGAACGGCTAGGCGACAAGATAACCATGCTTGAACAGCGCGTTTCGCCTCCAGCTTGTTGAAGGCTTCGATATAGGCCAGCTTGAACGCCAATGCGGCCTTGCCGGTGAAGCCCATCGCCAGCAGCGTGAAGGCATCGCGGGTGAGTTCGTAGGCGGGGTCTTGGCGTGTTCGACCAAGCCCTAAATCCGTGTCGATTTGTATCAGCTGAAAATTCAGCTGATACAAATCTTTGGGCAAATCGGCTTTTAGGTTTTCAATGGATTGGAGGACGTTCTTGTGTTGCTTGCCGAAATACTCGGCGACGGATTGGGAGGTTGTGACGGCTTTGTTGTCATGCGAAATGACGACGGGGAGCGGTGTTTTGGTCAGAATCTTTGCAGGTATGCTCATGATTTTCATGCTCTTTGTAATAAATCAGCCATAAATAATGTAACCAAAGGTTATAGTACAATTAAATAATAGTTCTTGATTTGCGCAGTAGTCAAGTCGTTATTTCTTGACTCGAGCGCGTGGCAGGTCATGAAAACCCCTGCCCCCAAATCTCAACTTGCCAGCTTAAACATTACAACTTATTGATATATATAACATATTATTCTTGCCTGGAAGTGTGCGGGGGAGCTGGAGGCTTTTGCGCCAAACAAGAGCCACCAAATTTTTGTTAGAACCTCTGGAAGAATAATAAGAACCATACCCGCCACTATCCCGCCACCCTCTAAAAACAGTCTGTACAAGCTTCTAATAAGCCAGAATGTCTATTCTGAAGCCTAATCCTTCCCTCCCTTGGCGTAAAACGCTTTTCCTTGTGTTTCGGGTTGCCGTGGTTTTCGTTCAAGGCGACCCAACTTGAATTCAAGTGTCCGGCACTCGCCCTAGCGAGTGCCGTCCGGGTTGTAATGTCATCCCGATTTGTAATGTCATCCCGATTTGTAATTTTTTTTTCCCGAATTTCGCAATTTTGCATTTTAAAGCTTTTAGATTAAAGAAAGATTAAAAGCTAAATAAGGAGTATACCCTCCCGGATGTGTCAAGGATCGGTATCACATGCCCGAAACATCGGCACTTTACGTTTCGAGCCTCGGCATTTTCATGTTTTAACCCTCGAAATTCATTTGTCAAGCCCTCGGTGTTTTTATGCCTGCTCATAACCTTTTATCAACAGGCAAACATTCATATTGTTGTCAATATACAACGTAGATGTTGCCCCTATACAACGCAAAAAGCCGTTTAAAAAAACGGCTTTTTGCGTGTACGGCTAGCGTGTGTGTTTTTCAATCGGGTGGCTTTTTCTCAAGGCACCTCTGTTGACTGGACGAAGGGGTCGGGCTGGCGATCACCCTGTCCTCTTTAAATTCGACGCTGAAGGGCTTGCCGTGCTTCGCGCAGACCTCGGTAATGGTTTGCAACGCCTTACGCACATCGCGCCTGAAACCCGGCATGTCTTTGCTCTCACTGCCGCACAATTCATGTATTTTGGCAAACGTGATCGGGTAGGGCTTGGCATGGCTGGCAAAATAGCCGTGCAGCCACTGTGCCAGGGGCTTGCCGGACAAATCCTTGCGGATGGCCCAATCCAACAGCGTGTATTGGTCGGTGTCAAACAAAAGGAGGAGCTTGGGGTCCAGCCCTATTTTGAAGTATTGGGAGTTCTCATCGCTATGCATATAGACGACCAAGCCGCCTTGGTAGATTCTCTTTCCGACCTGAACCCTGACCGCACACGCATTCAAGCGGGTGAGGTCATCGTCCAAGTCCTTCCGGTTTTTCCCTGTGTCGGCTTTTTCGAGCATTTTTAAAAACTCATACGCGCTAAACTCTAGCTCCGTACCCATCTGTTGATGGCGGCACAGATGCATCACGGCCTCCCAGACATCCAAACAGGTCTGGTCGAGTTGCTCCCCGGTATAGAGAATGTCCACCCCGTCAACGGACGCGACTTTGTATTTGAATAGGCGTTTATTGTGCCGCACCGCCGCGAACAGCGCCGACCGCAACGCCAAGTTCGGCACGGCACGCTTGGTGTCTGGCCATGGGGGTAGCCTGGGGTTCACTGCGGCCAAGCGTTCGCGCTCCAATCGCTCCTCCTCTTCCCTACGTTCGCGCTTTAGCCTCTGCTCCTCGGCTATCCGTTCCAGCTTGGCCACGCAACGCAGTTTTGGCACTGGCGGCTCCCGCTTGAATAGGTCAGTCTGGCGGGGGTCAACGTACAACGCCCCGCCATCTTCTTTCGAGGCGGGCGGCTTGGGCAGTTTCATGGTTTTAGGTTTTTTCATGGTGCCAAACCCATAAATAGATCAGTTCTTTCAATCACATACCCTTAGTTCTATCATTAGGCACGGCAAAGCCGACAGCCGGGGCTGCCTGGGCAACTAATAGGCTATTACTTTAATCGCGGTCGTCAAGTTGTCTGGTTGAAGGCTCGTCAGCAGCCTCCATACAAAGGCTAACCGAACGGTTGCAATGTTCCATCAACTCCCCCAATTGTTCGGACAGTGCGAAACGAACGCCATGAGTCGTGATCTCTTCTGAGCCAGATTCTTCCAGGCCGGGTTTTAAACTTGCTGCATAAACCAAGTCGGCGACCTTTACAGCCATAAACCTCAAATGTTTGAGCAACGGTTCAAGGTTTTTGCCCGGTAATTCGACCTGCCAGTAAGCCATCAAGCCGTTCAGGTCGAATTCAACTTGCCGGGTAGGTTCCTGGGCGGCATCCTGAATGGCATCAGTCAACCGGGCATAAGCCATCAGGCCGTTCAGGTCCGGCAACTCACGGCCCTGCCTCAATAGATCGAGCACGGCCCAGTAATAGGCCAGGGCACGGTCGAGGTTGGTGACACACTTGTCGTTATCTGATATGTCGGCCAGAAATGCTTGCGGGTCAACCTCGCATGGGCCTTCTGCGGCGTGGAGGGCAAATGCTTCCAGTGCATCGGGCGAGGGCAGGCTTACGCCGCGCTTTATCAGGGATAATATGGTCGGGTAATAGTTGACCATGGCGGCATTATGTATGACCCACGCAGGTTTTACCCACTTTTTCTGGTCCTCGTCGGACGGCAGGAACGGCAAAGCCCCGTCACTCAACTGATGTTCAAATATGTTTTTCATGCGTTAACCTAAAATGCAATTTTATTCAGGAAGATGTGGCAATTTTGCGTTAAGTTTGCGCGGGTCAATCCATGTATCGTTCGGGCTGATTTTATAGCCGTCTAAATCATCCTCAAATACATCGTAATTAGAAGCCAACGACGTTAATAGATACTCTAGGCCCTTGTTGACTCTATACTTTGGAGTAATCTCAAATCCTTTATAATACTGATCTGGCTGTCCAATATCATAACCATCGACATGGACAGATATTGACAGTAAATACATATCATTCAGGACGTGCTTGTTTGGACTCAGCGTCTCGGTGGTCGGCTGCTGCCCTTCGCGCAGCGTCACCAGTAGCCGGGTCACGCCGGGTTCTTTGGCCGGGGGCGGGAATGGCTTAAGCCTGACAGTGGCATTGATTCTGTAATGCTCATTAACCAACGTGTAGTTGGCTCCTGCCGAGTTGCCGTCCACCATTGCTGGCTGGGTAATGTCGCTGGATTCATCAAGCCGTTTAGTGAAGAATATTTCACTCACGCCAGGTAACGGATCAAAGCCTTTCATGTGCGATGCAATCCAAGCAGAATCAGGCATGGATGCCGTCTTGCTGATTGGCTTCACAACATAGTTCGATTCAAAGTCCCTGGCATAGGGCTTTGACGGTGCGCTACTGCATGCCGCCAAAAAAATGAGAAAGATGGTCGGTACGGCCAATTTCACGAGTTCGATTTTATGGAGTTGTTTTTTCATGATGCTCACCTAATTTTTTGAGTGTCGGGTCGTTAAACAGCACATACAAGAACCTTTGGTTTGTTTATTATGAACCATTAGTTCTTTACAAGCAAAGCGAGGCTGAACGGGAAAGGCATTCCGCCTCGCATCAGCCAGCGTTTACCCGGTGGCGTACCTCCGGCACACCGCAATTGCTTTGCGGGCAGGCGGGAAAATTGGTATCGTGGGTGCAACGAAGACCCCTTGAGAAAACCAGGAGTACCCCATGGCAACCATCACCTTCGACACCCACGAATTTGTCAAGCGGCTCCGCGAATCGGGGTTTTCCGAACCCCAAGCCGAGGCCATCACTGATTTGCAGCGCCAAGCCATCTCGGTTGCGGTAGACCAGGCCAAGCAGGACTGGAGGCCCGACGGCCTTGCCACCAACAAAGACATGGATGCCCGGATCAAAGAAACAGAACTGAAAATCGAACTGGTGCGTTCCGACTTGAAACGGGACATAGCCGAAACCAAGGCAGAACTGATCCGCTGGGTGGTCGGTGTCGGGCTGCTGCAAATCACCATCATCACCGCATTGATTCTCAAGATTGCAAGCCATGCTTGAGTCAATGGAATTGTCGAAAGTGCGTTGAAAGGCACACCGGGACGGCTTGAAACGTGTAATTTCATGGTGTCCATCACTCAACCCTCCCCACCGAACAACCGGCGGTTTAATTCAACCTTGGAAATAACCAGGTACCCCGATGTCCGGGCCAGTTCGGTGAAGTCGTTCAGGCTGAGGACGAACTTGTTTGCACTCAGCGTCTCGGTGATCGGCCGCTCCCCGTCGCGCATCGTCACCAGCAGCCGGGTCACGCCGGGTTCCTTGGCGGGCGGTTCCGGCAACGGGCGGGGCTGGGCGGCATACGATCCGGTCTTGCGGATGGAGGGAAGCACTTCGTCGCAGACCCACGCCTCGAACGGCTCGGCCTCCGGCTTGTTGGATTTGATGATGAGCCGGTAAAGGTTGCCTTCGTTAATGAAGGACATTTCCTGAGTTTCGCGGGCTTTGGATGTGACCTCGCGATTCGCTAGGTCACATGAGACCTCGCGTTTTAATACCCCCTTGGGTTTGCAATGCTTTTGAACTGCATCCCAAGGATTAACGTAACCCAGTACGTCGCAAACGTCTTTGGCACAAAACCAAGGTTCGCCATTGTCGTCGGTTTGGATGCGCAGTTGATGGGATTGGAATTCAAACTCAACCGGGGTCAGTTCGTTGGACGGATTTTGGGTAGGGGTGTTCATGATTATGCTCCTTTTGGCGAGACTTGATGCCGCGCTTTTGAGACGCGGGTGGGCGAGAGCTCAAAACCCTCCAAAAGATGGGCGGACTTCTTCCCCTTGCGGGTGTTGTATCCGTCACACTCCCGCCCGTAGGAGGCAAAACCAAAACCTGTGGGCGTAAAAAATCCTCGCTGACGGGGAGGGATGGCCGCTTTTGGAGGTGTTTTGAGCACCTGTTGAAAAGCATAGGCCGATACGGGGGCGGATGTCAAGAAATATTGATTGATATTGTCAATACGCACTCTAAAATGTTTACCATGGACATTCACTACGAACTCAACGGCGAAAGCTTCGTCTGGAACGCACACAAAGCAGCGGTAAACCTGAGCAATCACGGTATCCGCTTTGAGGAGGCCACTTGGGTGTTCTTGGACCCAATGTTCGTCGTCTTGGACGCTTCGCGCAACGACGAGGCGCGTGATGCTGCAATTGGCTGCGATGCCTATGGTCGCTTGCTTTTCGTGGTGCATATCGAGATTGAAGGCGAAGCCATACGAATCATCTCCGCCCGCAAGGCAAACCCCAACGAGGAAATGCGATATGCTCAGTAAACGACTCAAGGCCCGTTTGGACAAAGACCGCCCCATGACTTCAATCACCCTGCGGATTCCAGTGGACGTGGTGGAGTCCATGAAGGCAATTGCCCCGCTTCGGGGCTTTTCGGGATACCAGACTTTGTTGAAATCATACATTGGCGACGGTTTGCGGCGCGACGAGGCGCAATATGCGCCGGGTGAAGCGGCCCGTCTGATTGATGCCCTGAAAAAGCGGGGCAACCCAGAAAGCGTATTGGAAGATGCGGCACGGGAATTATGAACCGCTTTGCTCTGTGACACAGATTCGTGGGCGTTCATGTTCAAACCCTATTGCCAGTGAAATGGCGGGCGGTGTGGGCAACCGGCGCGGGTTCCTGCCCCCCACTTTGCAAAAGGGGGGTTGTGGGGGATTCCATCAGCAGTTGGTCGTTAGCGTCCAGACGGGCGGCCAGCAGGAACAGGGCCAGCCAAGCGGCGACCGCCAGACGGTCTGAGGCCAAGCAGTTCAACGCCAGGGAAGAAAGGGAATAGCCGAGCTTGCCGCCAGCCAAGGCGGTGGACGGATTTTGGGCAGGGGTAGTCATTGTGTGGCTCCTGAAACAAAATTGGTAGCCGCCACAATCGCTGCAAAACGATTGGCGGCGGGATGCATGGGGTTTGCAGACCGGGTTTCAGGAACCGGCACACCTGAAGGTGTCCCCATGCACCCCACCAAGGAAAAGCTGGAATTTGGGCGTAAAAAAAGCGCCGGATTCCTGAACGGAGGGCGCGGGGTGCGCCTGAAACTAACGGGCTGCAAAACCCGCCCCTTGCCTGTTGCAAGGATGGGGAAAGCCTAGCACTGCTTTTTTCAGAATGCAAGCGGCAATTCCAGTGATTTGCTACAATAGGCATTAACAAGACCGTCCGAGAACCCCAAGAGTACCCCATGGCCACCATCACATTCGATACGCTTAAGTTCGTCGAGCGGCTCAAAGCCGCTGGTATCCCCGAGGGGCAGGCCAAGGCCGAGGCGGAAGCTCTGCAAGGCGCGTTCGCCGAGGCACTGGACTCGCAACTCGCCACCAAACGGGACATTG
>Ga0118677_10003623_pt1 | contig 29001 bp, 14 predicted proteins | sample AliMusrvi5mmetaG_FD_86154 | JGI IMG/M metagenome (GOLD analysis project Ga0118677, IMG submission 86154) | reverse complement strand
ACTTGGTTTTCGTTCTAAAAGCTCCTTTTGATTCCCCATCTTTCCCTCAAACAAGCCAATGAAAGATCACCAGGCAATTCCAGAAGAACCTTGCGGTGAATTAGGTGCGCATCTAGCGCAAGTGGGAGACTTCACCCGCACAACCTTGCGATGCAAGCTCGTGTAACAAATCTTGTCGTGTAACAAATCTCTGGCCGTGAATTCACTGTTGAATAGGGTAGGTAGATAAAGCCAAGAACCAGAGTAACCTGGGCGCGTGGCATGACCCGCCTGCCAGAGGATCTCTACCGGGTGCTTCGGGACCCTGCACCGACGAACCCTGTGACAACGAGCGAACGGGTCAACGTAGATTCGTAGCCGCAATACGTCTAGGCATCGCCTGCTCGGGTGCGTATCGTTGGGATTCCAATCTCCGGTTTGACCGTTGCGCGGCACGGGGGACGAGCGCCACTGCGACGAAAACACGAAATGAAACCCATTGAGGAAAACCAAAGGGCCGCCACAAGAACGCCGCTTTCTTTGCGGAATAATCGGGACCGGATAAATCTTCCCGTCTTGGGATTGCAGGAAGAAGCACGCAAGGCGGATCGCTACTGGCATCAGCATTCACATCAGGCAAATTGGCGCTGACGCAAGAACAAACCAGCGAGCTCATAGATCGGCAGTCCGCCTTCCTCAAAGTCTTCGCCCAAGGCGGCTTCGATGTCACGGTCAGCAATCCGCTCTACATCCGGCAGGAATTGCTCAGCCCATTTAAGCGCTGGCTGTCTATACCCTGGAAAGCTTTGCTCTCACGCTCCTGGTCGCACCGGCATAGGAAGGCCAAACGGTGAGAGCAATGGAGCGACTGGAAACCTCTTCTACTCCCGGAAATCCGTAGAGCACGGTCACGAATGGCTTGGGATTCGGAAATGCCTTGACGCCAGATTAATAGCTTGATAACATCAGATTATGAGAACAAAGGTGAAAGCGGTCAAAAGGCCATTTGGATATCTGATTGACAGCAGTCTCAGCGAGATCAAGAGGGTGCCGAAAGATACAACTCTCGACCATCGAGCTGGGAACAGCACCCTGATCGCGGCAGTGTTTAGAAACGGGGATACGCTCTACGTGAAAACAGGCGCAGGGCGGCGACGAAATATGCCTTCCTTTCGCTACGAGGGTGTTGACTTATTCCCAGGTGATGGGTTGGTTCAGGGCGACGGCGACAAGCCGAAAACCGCCCTCAGGGTGCTTCGTGAGAAGGTGAGCTTCGTATCCTGACCTCCTCTAGCCGGTGGTGATTACGAGGGCTTGAAGGGCACCAGGTCTACCGAGGTTTGGTAGCCTCGCAGCCGTCCGGGGCCAATACCGCCCGGAAACCGCCAGAGCTTGTCCTTGACCTAGCGCCTCCGGTCTGGCAGCATCAAATCACCATGAGTGGGATCCGAAAGCTGTTCTCCCTCATCCGCGCAGCGCTGAGTACATGCGCAGGCGCGAAGAAGCAAGTTCCTACCAGCGTCCAGAACAAGGAACAGGTCCGCTGGGGCGGCGAGGAAGGCAGCACCAACAACACGCGACAATTATAGGGAATAACCAAATTGGGCTGTTTATGAAGAAAGTGATGGGTGTTATAATTGTTTGCTTTGGCTCATACTTAGGCTATTTAATCTTCGCCGCGTACGATAATTGGTTGCAAACACGCTCTTGGAGGAAAGCGGTGCAGAAGGAGTTGCGCTCGTAAGGGGTGATCTTGCGGCGGAAATAGAAATTCAGAAATTGCGTCAGAAGCCATGGTCCAGAATGTTCATGCTGGGTTTTGGAGCCGCTATGTGCCTGGCAGGCGGCGTTGCTTTGTTGGGCAGCGGCAAGAAGCGAGAACCTATGAAGTGCTGGTAATCTGCGTCACCAAAGTGCGGTCTCATGCTTCCCGATCAAAAAGATACACGGTGCCGAGGCCATATTATCGTCCCTCTGAGGGCGTACAAGTACGAGGACGGGCATGACTGAAGAAGTTCGAGACTGCTATCGAGTATTAGACCTAAACCCGCCGGCTTCCCTCACAGAGATCAAAGGAGCGTACCGCGATCAGCTTAAAGCTTGGCACCCTGACCGATTCCCAAACGATCCGAGCTTCCAAAGGAAAGCCAACGAAAAAACCAAGCAGATAAACCATGCCTATCAGACCATCAAGGCTTACTTACGTGCGGCCGAAGAGGAAGGGGAACGGGGACGCGCCGAAGCCGACAGGCGGGCTCAGGAGGAGGAGCAGGAAGAGGCCAGTCAGGAAGCGGAAGCAAGGGCAAGTGAGCAGGGGGATGGCCGTGCGGAACAAGCACGGGCCGATGCGGCCGAACAAGCGGGGGCAGAATTCCAGGCGGAGGCTAGCACGTGGAAAGAGCAGTGGAGACCCGAGGAGGCGGGGCAACAAGAAGAGCCACCGCTGAGTTCCGCGCCCTCGGCCAGAGGCGGGCTAGGCTTAGCGGGAAGGCGTTGGCTCGCCGGTTTCGGCGTGGCTGCCTGCATAGTTCTGCTGCTCGTCGGAGTACGGGTGCTGTTCCAAACAAGTTCTCAAGAGCCGCTCTCGGACATCCGTGTGACGCCGACCGCTCCAGCCATAGACAGCTCTCCTTCGCCTGCACCAAGCCATCCGCCGATAGCCCCTGCCGCCGCGACCACAGAGAACCCATTCGTCAACAGCCTCGGCATGAAATTCGTGCCGGTGCCAGCCGAGCCGGTGTTATTCGGCATCTGGGATGTTCGCGTGCAGGACTACCAAGCGTTTGTCCGTGACACCGGCCGAGGATGGCTGGGCACCTCAGAATTTGAACAAGGGGCGACGCATCCTGTAGTGAACGTAAGTCGGTGGGATGCGAAGGCGTTTTGCGTGTGGTTGACCAAGCGGGAACAGAACCAGGGCCTCTTAAATAGCCGGCAAAGCTATCGGCTCCCGACCAACTGGGAGTGGGAAGGAGCGGTGGGCTTGGAAAACAAGGACGTTTACCCGTGGGGCAGCAAGTGGCCGCCGCCCGAGGGCGTTGGAAATTACGCTCAGAGCTTAGGGGTTGACAGTTTTGAGCACACCTCTCCGGTGGGCAGCTTCAAAGCCAACCGTCTTGGGCTGTATGATGTGGAGGGCAATGTATGGCAGTGGTGTGAAGACTACGGGTTGCGGGGCGCGTCTTGGGCCAACGGTGAACCCGATCATCTGTTGTCGTCGTACAGCTTGGACCGTCATTACGACCATGCCGACAGCGCCATTGGCTTCCGGTGTGTGTTGGTGCTGCAACCCCCATAGGCCAGATGAACCACGATGAAGGAGTGCATGAGAACGTCATGCTTCCGCTGGAGTATCCGGTGGCGGGTCAGACCAAAGGTTTGCCCGGAAAGGGTCGGCCAGTTCGTGAGAATGTCACATTTACGCCGGAGGATGTGCGCCCCAGCCAAGGGAAATGCAGAATGGAGAATAGGTCCCTGCGGCTGCTAAAGCCATGAGTTCGGCGAGCGAGTGTGGGGTGCTTCACTTTTGACACCAATCCGCAGCTAAGAGAAGGCAGAATGAAGAATGTGGAATGAAGAATGATCGGTGCCATTCACGCCGCCCTCAGCCGGTTTTCCCAGAGAGCTCCTCGCAGCAACCGATGGCCATTCAACGGGCCTGCCGACAGAGATGAGGCATAGAATCCTCGGATGCAAAAACAGGAATCGCTCTATGGGTATTCAACTCGTTACGCGGTGCCGGACTGATGGGTTACTGGTCTTGCAGGCAGCCGTGGCCAGGCGTACAACCAGACCAACGCGCCTACTCCCGTAGTGATCGGACCAAAAAGCAAATTCTTATTGGTTCAGGCCAGCACGGCCTCACGCATCGGGCGCGTGGCTGCTTCCGGAAGATGCTTGCCGGCGCGCTGTAGTTCTTCGACCTCCTCGCGGACGAGCTCAGTGAGCTGGTGGTAGGCATCCTCCTCGGTCGCGCCGTGACAGACGCCGCCCCAAGGGAAGAGGTCCGGGCAATAGCCCAGGTAAAGGCCATCCTCGTCACTCCAACGGACGAATTTCAAGTAGCGGTCTTCAGTCTTCATCGGCTCACCTCGCGAATCGCGTTGCGGATTTGCTTTTCCTGGTATTTGCGCGCATCCTCGCCGGCCCCCCCGCTCAGGATAACCGAGCCGGGGAATCGCGCGTGCCGAAACTTGCGGTGCGAGCCTTTGCCACCCGGCACTCTCGCAAACCCCGCCACGACCAAATCCACCAGGTAAACTTCACCAGGTTTCGGTGTCATCCAGGCTCCTCATGATTTCGTTTCGGACCGCTTCATTGACTAACGCATCCGGCCCGGATTTAGTGGAGAGGGAAACGGGCACAATGCCAGTGCGAGCGACTTGGGCTACAAAAATGCGCACCGCTTCCGGCAAGGACGTGCCTAGCTCCTCGGTTACTTTAGCCGCCCGCTTGAGCAGCTTCGGATCGACGCGGCACCTGAAAAGCACAGTCATGCTAGGAATGTTCCATTCGGGACTGGGGGCGCAAGCCTTTTTGGACCAGGCGCGTCACCAACTACGAAAACGTACTCACGGACTGAGGCGCCTCCCCACGCTGCCAGGCCGGAATACCGGAGTGCGCCTGCACACAGCCGTTTCCAGCTTGGGCCAGGGTCCGACCGCGCCTGCTCGCGGCTAGTCTGTGCCCGGACTTCGCATCCCTCCTGCTAAGACGCCGTGCCCCAGGGCCAAGACCGTGCCAGGAACGGAAAATATTACTGGTTGACATTCCGGCACTCGGTTGTCATTACTGCGCCATGCTTAGTGAGACCCAAGAGCCAATTCTCCCTCACCCGCGCAGCGCTGAGTACATGCGCGAGCGCAAGAAGCAAATTATTGTCAGTCATTTACCAAGAAACACTCCCTCATGAAAACCTTAAGCGCGGTAATCATTCTCCTCATTGTTTCTTCCTGGACTCTGGGTGCAACCCCGGTCACCTACTTTGGCCAGGACACCACCCCATCCCTGCCAGTTAACCAAGGCGGACCCAATCAAGTACCGCGATTAACCGCGATTCCCAACGCTCAAGCGGCAGCAAATCGATTCTTGTCGCGTCTTCCGGGAGCTGCGGTAGAAACCTTCGAGGCTTACACCCCCGGCACCGCTCCGGCAACGCTGACTTTTGGTACCGACACCGCGGCGCTCTCGAGCGGTTCCACCCTTAAGATCTTGGATATTCCGACAGGCACCGAAATGGGCATATTTCCCATCTCCAGCGACCGGTGTTTGCTCGTGGAGGAGACCTTTAGTATTGACTTTTCAAGTCCTCAAGCCGCTTTTGGTTTTTTCGCCACCGATGTTGAGGTTGCAACCATGACGATTACGCTGGTGTCGACCAATGGTAATCGCACCGCTTTGCCGGTTCCGTCCACCATACCTCAGGGAAGTGGTGGTGTCTTATTCTTTGGCGTAGTGGACACCGAGAGCCCATTCATCCGAGTCGAATTCAGCGGCGCCGGAGCTCTTGATGGCTATGGCTTCGATGATATGGCGATCGCACGGAAGGAACAGGTGTATCCGGAACAAGCCTCCCTGGATATCGACCTCTACGCGGGGCTCCAGATCGCGGGCACGGTGGGAGGCACCTATCGAATCGATTACGCCAACGCTTTACCCAGCACTAACTGGACCACCCTGACGAACCTGGTGCTGCCCTCCTCACCGTATCTGTTTATTGACACCGAGACTCCCGCCAACCACATGAAAAGGTTCTATCGGGCTGTGTCGGTTAAGTGACCACTTAACCGACCTCAGCCTTGGAATCAATTACCTGTCAGCTTGATTATGAGAATGTTATGCGTTCTGCTACAGGACGTTGCCGGATAAGCAAGTCAGCCGGGCCGGGTGGCGGCTGCGGAATGCAATTGAACGCGGATTGCAGAAAGGGTTCGTCAGATTGTCCTAATTACGTCGGAGGATGTGCGCCACAGCCTAAGGAAATGCAGAGTGGAGAAAACCGCCCGGCACCTTATGTCGTCCCGCCGCCCGGAAGCTAATTGTAAGCGCGTGGCATGTGGACCCGCGGCCCGACTACGAAAATGTGCTCACGGACAGAGACGCATCCCCACACTGGTAGGCTGGAATACCGGAGTGCGCCTGCACACCGCCGTTTCCGGCTTGGGCCAGGGTCCAACCGCGTCTGCTCACGGCCAATCTGTGCCCGGACTGCGTACCCCTCCCGCCAAAACGCGGCGCCCCAGGGCCAAGACCGCTCAAGAAACGGCAAAAATTATCGATTGACATCCCGGCATCCCTCGGTCAGCGTCGCGCCATGCTTGGTGAGATCCAAAAACCAATTCTCCCTCACCCGAGCAGCGCGGAGCAAATGCGGGAACACAAAAGGCAAATTCGTATCCGAGCTCATGCCCGCCGGAGGGGCGCTACAAGTTAAAAGGTGAACTCGTTTCCGACATCGCTTCTGATCTTGCTTGGTTTCCTGCTTGCGCCGGTGGTTGCAGGTTTCCTGGCCAGCATTCTGTGCAGCCTGTCGATCTTGCGGCACCGCAAGCCGCCATGGCTTTATGCCTTGCTTTCCATAGCGCTGGGCATATTCAGCTCATTACTGGTGATGTTCCGCGGCGATGCGCTTCACCCCTCGCGTTGGCACAGTAAATTCTACGAGCAATGGGATCCCCTACTAATGGCGCTGACTGCGTCGATCCCCTGCTCCATCTTTGTGACCATTATCGTCGTGACCTTATTCCGGGAGCGCTTTAAGAAGCATCTATCGCTTGAGGAACGACGCAAATTGAGGCGGCGACTGCATGAAATGTCCTGGCTTCGGATGCGCTGGTTTAATCTCATTGCCAGCAGTGGGCTCATTGCTTGCTTCACGAGCCTCCTCATATCCCTTTACTCAAGCCCGGTTCGCTTTTACGATCCTGCTGCCAAGGACGGTTTCTCGAGCGCAAACAATAGGAGTCCTGGCAGCGCGGCACCAACTCCTTCAACCGCCAAAGAAACCCCTGCGAAACCTCTGCTCGATCTCAGTGAGGAAGCCGCTTTTTTCTCACCGTTTTGTCTTTTGGGGATGCTGGTCAGCGGTGGGTGGTTGGGGTTCACCCTTGCTTACTGGCGTGGTTACTGGAAAGTAAGGCCGCGCCACCGGCGCCATTTCCCGTCTCGGCACCACTCACTCGGACACGTGCACTAACTTACTACGCCTCCAGAGCCGGCACCTGCCAGATAGGGTTCGCGAGCATGTCATATTTACGCCGGAGGATGTGCGCCACAGACGAGGGGAATGCAGAATGGAGAATAGTCCCCTGCGGCTGCTGAAGCCCTGAGTCCGGCTAGCAAGTGTGGGGTGCTGACTATTGACACCAGTCCGCAGCTAAGAGAAGGCAGAATGAAGAATGCAGAATGACGGCCCGCATGCCCTTTCCTCCGTCCGCAACTTAATCTTCCCCAGATACGCTCGCCGCACCCGATGGCCATTTAACGCGCCCGCCGGCAAAAACAGGGCATAGATTCTTCAGGTGAAAGGTTTGGGATGCGCCGCTGATGCCCGCCTCGGAGATCTAAGGCCCAACGAATGGCAGCCCTGATCTCCGCCATGCCCAAATCCACCAGGTAAACTTCACCAGGTTTCGGTGTCATCCATGCTCCTCATGATTTCGTCTCGGGTTGGTTTATTGACTAACACGTCCGGCCCGGATTCAGTGGAGAGGGAAAAGGGCAGGCTGCCAATGCGAGCAACCTGGGCAAAAACAATGCGCACCGCTTCGGGCAAGAATGTGCCTGGCTCCTCGGTTACTTTAGCCGCCCGCTTGAGCAGCTTCGGATCGACGCGGCACCTAAAAGCAAAGTCATGCTACAAATGTTCCATTCGGGAGTGGGGGAGCAGGCCTTTTTGGAGCGGGACTTGACCGCTCTGGCAAACCTCCCGGCCTGGATGCCCATCCGTCAGCCTACTTGAGTCTACGCGGATCCTGTCGAGATCCTACCCATTGGGCTATTCATCTGGCGCTGGCAATGAATTGGGAGACAAATTGCTGCGGCGATATGGGGCGAGGTCTGTAACCCGCGTCTGCCAAGGGTGCGAAATGGGCATCCTCCGTTAGCAGGTAATCGGCGCCCGCAGTGATGGCGCAATCAGTGAAGATGTTGTCGTCGGGGTCTGCGGGAACGACGCGAAACTGGAAGGAGGGCGTAACCCGGAGGAGATTTCCGCTGGTGAGTTCGGCCAGATCCATGAGCCGCGCCAGCTTGCGCCATCGGGCCGGCCCGCTCAAGCGTGTGAGGACCTCCTCGTATTCGAGCAGAATGGGAGTAGACACCGCCCAAGTCAAACGTCCGGCAACCCAGGCGTCCAGAATGGGATGAAAGGGGTGATGCTGCGCCAGGGCCTGTACGACGGTGTTCGTGTCAAGGCAGAGAATCATCCCTTGCCCAGTTCGACGCGCGCTTGGCGGATGATCTCAGGCAGTCGCTCGAACTTTCCCGAACACCGGTCTTGCTCAGCTTCGGCGGAAAGTTCGCTCCACAGTCGCTCCTTCTCTATGTTCAACAGGATCCTATGGAGCACCACCAGGCTCTCATCGTCCATGGCCTCAACACGCTGGATGATCTCCGGACGCAAGTTCTTCTGCTCCAGCACGATCGAATTCATGCCCGTAATATGCCGCCCCTCCGCGGGCAATGCGAGTGATTTCGTGCGGGACGAGTTCACTCTCGATGGGGTCTAGAACCACAAGAAAGCCAAGCTACGCCATCGCTGTCCGTAGAAGGCAGAATGATCTTCCCGCAACTGCCGAGGCATAGTCATGCTGGAGAGTGCCCTTCTTTTGCAAACCGCCCTGCCGCGTATGCCGGTCCCGCCAGCCGGACGCTAATTCTGCGCACGTGGTATTTGGAACGGCTTCGTTGCCCCGTCTGCCGGAACCCTATGCACGTCGTCGCGAAACGCCGTCCCCCCAGGGCCAAGACCGCCCAAAGAACGACAAATATTACCGGTTGACACCCTGGCACCCCTCTGTCCATACAACGCCATGCTTGGTGAGACCCAAAAACCAATCCTCATTCACCCGCGCAGCGCTGATTACGTGCGGGCGGCCGAAAAGCAAATTCCTATCAGTAGTAACACAATCCCCACTCTATTTGAGCACATTCATTGGAGTGCTTTGCTGATAGTGTTGATCGCAGTCCTGGTGAGTCCCTCGTCATCTCCGGGCGCAGAGCCAGTGGTTCCATCACCCAGCGGCCTGGTGGCCCACTGGAGATTTGATGAGGCTTCCGGCAACCAGGCCGTTGACTCCAGCGGGCACGGCCTGCACGGCGCCCTGGTTAACGGCCCGCAAAGAATCACCTCCATTCTGGGTTCGGCCCTGCAACTTAATGGTGCGACTCAGTTCGTTTCCATTCCGCATTCCGTCCAACTCAAGCCCGTCCGGCAGATCACCATCAGCGCCTGGGTTCTTCCCGCCCAACTGGGCGGCGCCCGTGTCATCTACCGGAAGGAGGACGGCGACCAACGCCATTTGTTTGCCTTCCACGAAAACGGAACGCTGCTGGCTTTTGGGCTGAACCTCCAAGGCCGTTACCAGGAACTCTCGGCGCCGGTGCCTGCGCAACGCCTCTTGGATGAGCGCTGGCATCTCGCCACCGCGACTTACGACGGCACGGCTAAGCGCGTCTATTGGGACGGAGCGGAAATCGGCTTGGAACTCGCCTCCGGTCCCATCCCCACGGAAGGCGCGGCGCCGGCGTATATCGGTTCTTTCGCAGGGAACTGGGAGTTCTTTGACGGCTGCATTGATGACGTGCGGATTTATGACCGGGCTTTGAGCGTCGGCGAGGTGCGGCAGTTGTATGACGAGGCCGCCGGTCAGGTGGAAATCGCGGCCGCCGCCGCGCGGGCCCGCCTGGAAGCGGCCGAAGCGAAGCGCGATGCCGTGTGGTATCCGGAGGCAGTGCGGGGGCTGCGGACTTTCCAGCCGGAAGTGCAGGCCCGCTGGGCGCTCGAAGGCTTCATGACCAAGGCGCCAAGACGGCTCGATGGCAAGGAGGGATATTATCGGACAGTGTTCGACTGCGCGTTGCTGCCCACCGTGAAACGCAACCATGCCCAGTGGGACGTTGGCGATTGCACCGCGCGGGCCCTTCTTTCCTGGACCGGACTCCGCGAGGCGACGGGCGACCTCGCCACCGGCGGGGAAGTGGAGCGAGGCCAGCGTGAATACCTCCTGACCAACCTCAACCCTGACACGGGCTTGATCTACTACCAGGCCGATGCCGCCAGGAAGGAATATCATTACCAAATCTGGGACCAAAGCCGGACGCTGCGAGCGCTAGTCCGCTGGTATGAAACCCAACCGCAAGATCGGGCGCGCCTCCAGCCACTGATCGAGCGGATGGTGCGCGGGCTGGAACGATTCGCCACCCTTCGCGGCACCGATCCAGTCTGGGGCCCGTGGGTAGCCTGGCCGTCGGACGAGTTCACAAACGACAAACCGGGACCGGCGCTGGCACCGCAGATTGACAACCTTCGCGACGGCCTGGCCATTGAGCCGCTGGTTAAATACGCCGCGCTGACCGGCGATACCAACAGCCTGGAACTGGCCCTGCGCTATGCCAGTTGCGTCATGGGTGGGCACGCCGGGGATAATGTTCCACCTGACCGCCGCCGTGTTTTCCAGATTGCGCCGGACGGGTCGTTCATCGCCCACCTTCACTGCAAGACCACCACCCTCATCGGCTTGGTGAAGCTCGCGCAGTTCCTGGCCGGCCAGAACCGGCTGGCCGAGGCCAAGCCTTATCTGCGGCTCGCCCGCGCGAGCTACGACTGGATTCTCTCGCCCGACAATGCGGGGCGCGGCAGCCGAATCGGCTGGATTCCCGAGCGCCCGGGCCGGGACATCCACGAAACCTGCTGTGTCGCCGACGTGATGCAACTGGCGGAAGCGCTCGCGTCCTGCGCCACGTTCGACCCGGAATTTCACGACTGGGTCAACCTCTATGACGATGTCGAAGCGATGGTCGTGAACGTAGTGGCCCGCAGCCAGATTCATTACACTCCCAAGTTCGAAGACCGGTTGGCTGAATTCTACCGGCGCAAAGGCGCCAACGTGTCAGAACAGCTTGCGGCTGGGCGCGTCTTTGACGGGCTGATGCCGGCCGTCATTTGGCACAATGACCTGATCTGGTCGAGCGGGGCCAGCAGCGCCGTCTGGCCAGCCAGCGACGGGGGCAGTTTGATCTGCGGGGGCTGCTGCATGTATGCCGGGGCGATCGCGCTTTACACGGGCTGGAACGACGCGATGACCTTCACCAACGGTCAACTGCGCATCCATTACTTTCTCAATCGCCGATCTTCGCAAGCCGTCATGACGACGCAGCAACCGTTGTCCGGGCAGGCCGAGATCGTCCTGCAGGAACCAGCGGAGGTGCTGATTCGAGTCCCGACATGGCTGCAAGCGGCCCAGCTCTCGTTCAGGGTGGACGGCCAGCCCAGGAAAGCGGCCAGTCGGCTCGATCAGTCCGACCACTATTTGAACTTGGGCCGGCTCCCGGTGAAATCGAAGATCGAGGCCCGCTTTCCACTTGAAGAGCGCGTCACCCACGAGCGAATTGCCGGGCGTCGTTATCGCATCCTCTGGCGCGGCAATTACGTCGTCCAATTCGGCCCGCGCGAGGCCAACATTCCGTTCCTCTCCGTTAACGCCGAATGAAAACCGGAGCCCGCCGCAGATTGAACGGCCCGAGGTCAGGGGGTTCGAACCGGAGTGATAGATAACAAACGAGCCGGGGAGATGGGATGCCTGCTGCTGGTCAGCCTTCTTTCTCTCCAGGGCCAGTGCCGGGTCAGAGAGGCTGACTTTGAAGCCCGCTCGTTTGAACCGACCTTTCATGCGCCGAGCCCATGCGTCGCGCGCTTTCAAGCATCAATAAGAGCAGGAGCCGGACCCTGAGTTCCGGCTTTTTTCGCTTAGAGGGCGCGCATGTCCCTGCCGGGAAGGTGGATTGAATTCGGCCACGGCGATACCTGGGGGCGGATGTTCATGTCGGACGCGGCGACAACTTTCGCCGCACGGGCGCTTTTGCCATCCGACCGAAGGATGGAATTGACAGAAGCTGGGACTGGCCTAGCATTGCCTTCGGTCCGCATGGTATGCAATGGCATAGGCAAGACTGCGGGTGGGCTGGCGGCATCGGATTTCGAGTCAGTTCGGCTCTTAATCCGGCTTTCAACTTAATTGAACTGCTTGTCGTCATTGCAGTCATCGCAATCCTGGCGGCGATGCTGCTGCCCGCCTTGAACCGCGCGAAGCAAAAGGCGCAGTCGGCGGTGTGCCTGAGCAACCAGAGACAGATAGGCCTGAGTTACCGCTTGGGTCGCGAGCAAGACAACCAACGCCTTGACCAACCGGAGGTATTCGACTGGTGGGTCGGTGAGGTCGGAAAGCCTGGCTCGGTTTGGATTTGTCCGGCTGCGCCAACCGTACCGAGTATCGCCGGCATGGGATCCGTCAATTCTGCGTGGGGTGGCTATCGCTTCGGCTGGATCATTGGAAGTTGGAGTATCACCATTTCTAATCGCACGGGCAGTTATGCCTTTAACTGGCATCTCCTGGAAGCCGCGTTGCGTCGGCACGGTTCCGTCGAGAATAGCCCAACTAATGATTTTAAGACCGAGAGCCAGGTTCAACAGCCCGCGCTGACGCCGGTCGTGGCGGACAGCGTTTCTTATGAGGTGGCTCCTTTCGAGACCGATCCTCCGCCCGCGAGCCTCATTTCCGGGGAAGCGACCGGGACGGGTGGGGTTATTGATCTGGGCGCGGACGGCATGGCCCGCGTGGCGATCCCTCGCCACGGCAACCGGCCTAGTCCGGTGCCAGTTTCCTGGGCCGCAAATCGACCCCTGCCCGGAGCGGTCAATGTGGCGTTCTTCGATGGGCATGGCGAGACGGTGAAACTGGACCGGCTCTGGCAGCTCTATTGGCACGTGGATTATCTGCCGCCCGCCAAGCGGCCGGGCCTATAGGGGGCTACAACTGCATTGCCCGAGGATGGTGCCATGAAGGAAATGGCGCCGATTCAGACCGCCCAGTCAACGCCAAATGCTACTCGGAAACGATGCCGTGCCGATACCGCTGGCCTATTTGCGCCAGGGGACCAACCAAATCCAATTTGCCGCCGGGCCTCAGATCGCATACAGCTTCGGCTTCGGATTTTACTGGATCTACGATTTCACGGTGCGCGTCTTCTATGATAACGCGCGACCGCATCCCACCGGCGAAATTCTTTCACCCAAGCCGGGCGCGGTTTTTGGCGACACACTCGAACTCGAAGCACAGGCCAGCAGCCCTAATGGACGTATCACGGGCGTTGAGTTCATCGGCGAATATGACGACTTCGATTGGGATGGCAACGGGGTCTGGAGCGGATGGCAGTTCACCACGCATCACGGCGTGTTGCAGCATCACTTGGGCACCGCCACCAAAAGCTCCTTGGCGGGTGCGGTTCGATGCACGGTGGCTTCGCGATCAATCGCAACCCGCGTGTGTGCGGGCTCGCATCACTGATGCCGCCGGCCTTGTTTGGCTCCACCATCAGTGGAGAATCTCGTGCTGAAACGCGAAAGGCGGTCTGTTCGGATGTTCAAACCCGTCAATGTCCCGGAGAACTTCTGCTCCCGGGACAGCAAAGTCTCGTCCACGTGCACGACACTCGTCCTGCCAAACGTGTTCGTCGTGTCGGACAAGCACCTAGCCGCGGTCGAGCGGTTCGTTAGCCGAGGCGGGACGCTGATTGCGACCTATCTGACTGCCACGGCGGACGAGAAAGGCGCGCCCAGGTTGGATACCCGGAGTGCAAGCCTGGGGAGGCTGCTCGGCGTGCGGTTCAAATCGGCCGAGCTGGCAACCGCGGGCTCCAACGTGCTTCAGGCGGATTTCGAGATCACCTCCGCTTCAAGATCTCATGCTGATCCGGACGTGTATGTGCACAGGGTCGGCAACGGGAGGACCCACTATATTCCCTCGCTCGTCGAGCGCTCGACGTTCCAGGATTGGCTGAATGAGGGCCAGCCTTACTCCGACCCTCGAGATATGAAGACATCCAAATGGCTGGCGTCCCTGGCGGCGGACGTCACGGCGGTCCAGCTCGTGAGCATCAGGTGCTCGAACCCAAAAACCAGATTGCTGACAACGCTCCGTAAGCAGGAAAAGACGTTGCTGCTCTACGTTGTGAACACCGCAGGGGCGAGCCTGGCCAATGGGGAAGCCGTACCCACGCCATCGAAGGTCGTGTGGGCTGAGCCGGTTGATCTGACGCTGTCGTTCGGCAGGGCACCGAAGGCCGTGCGCGTGATCTCGCTGGACTCGAAGGAGGATATGGTCATCGAGAAGCCGGGGAACTCAATCGCGATTCAGTCGCCTATGCGCTTTGAGCTGGTCGTCATCAATCTGTGAGAGGCGCCCGAGCCAACACGAAAGCTATCAAACTCGCCGTAGCGCTTATTGGGAGCGGCTCACGCCGCCATTCGAACGAGAACTGAAGAAGGGCCGGCCGGTCAGACCTCCGGGGCGTACCCACAACCTCCGCGAGCTCGAAGTCAGGACGTGCGCTCCATAGAGCGCCCCGCCCACGACCGACTTGGGCAAGGACCTACCTTAGTAGCAATTAGTCTGTCTTAGGATGCTTATAAAGCAATCATTTGACAACCTTCGATTGTAGTGGAGGTTAACGCTCACTATGCTGCCACATCACTGCGAGGAGTATCCACTTACCCTATGGTGGGCTGCGTATGCCCTGGGCAGTGCAAGGAAATCATCAAGTGATTCAGCATTGTTCCCAAACCGCCTTTGTCTGCATTAACCACAATGTATCCCAATGTTCACTATGAAAAACATGAGGTCCAAGTTGGTGCAAATCATTCTCCTCGCCGAACTGGCTGCGGCGCTGCTGCCGTTGGCTGGCCGGGCCCAATCACAACTCGTGGACTGTGGCTGCCTCGCCAAACTCCCGGCTCTCCAAACCAACGCGTGTCTGGCCACCATCCCTGACCTCTGTGCGCTGGCAGCGCCGTGCTGGCTTTCACCATCGCCCTTGCAATGCTCGCAGACGCCCCCTCCCGGCGGACAGGTCGGGCCAGGCACCTATCCGATCACGGTTACCTTTGCCGACTCACAGGGTCTGCAGCAGGCGTGCAATCTGAACTTTGTCGTGACGCCAACCGCCGCCTGCGCTTTTACCCTGATCTGCTCTTCGAATAAGACCGTCGAGTGCGGCACTCAGTGGAGTTTCGATCCGCCCGGCTGGACCAACGCCTGCATTCCCGCGCCGGGCACGGTATCCAATGGGGTCGTGCTCACTATTTTCAGTACCGTGACCAATGGCACTTGCCCCCAGATCATCACGCGCACCTGGCAGGCCATGGATGACTGCGGCGACCACGCCCAGTGCAGCCAGACGGTGACGGTGGTGGATACCACGCCGCCGCAGCTCAATTGCAACTGCTTGACCAACAACGCCATTGCTCCGGTAACGCTGACGGTTATCGCCTGCAACGGCACGATTCCCGATCTCTGCCTTCCTGCCAGGGTTTGCGCTTCAGACGCCTGCGGAGTGGTGGGTTGTTCCCAATCACCGTTGGCGGGCACAGGCGTGGGCGTCGGCATTTTCCCGGTCACCGTTACGGTTTACGACTGCGCCTCCAACGCTGCCTCGTGCGTGGTGAACTACACGGTCATCGCACCGGCGGGCGGCTGCGCGTTTTCGCTGATCTGCTCTTCGAATAAGATCGTCGAGTGCGGTTCGCCGTGGGCATTTGATCCGCCGGCATGGACTAACGCCTGCGCTCCCGCGGCTGGCACGGTATCCAATGGGGTCGTGCTTACCATCGTCAGCACCATCACCAATGGCACCTGCCCCCAAGTCATTACGCGGACCTGGCTGGGCGTGGATGATTGCACCAACACGTCTCAATGCAGTCAGACAGTGACGGTGGTGGACACCACGTCGCCCGTGCTGAACTGCGACTGCCTGACCAACCCCGCCGTGAACCCCGTCCTGGTGCCGCTGACCGTCACCGCTTGCACCAGCAGCATTCCTGACCTCTGCCTCTCAGCTAGATTCTGCGCGTCGGATAAATGCGGGGTCGTTGGCTGCTCGCAATCGCCGGTGGCGGGCACCGGCGTCGGCGTCGGTGTTCATCCGATCACCGTCACGGTTTACGACTGCGCGTCCAACGCCGCCTCCTGCGTGGTCAACTTCACGGTCATTGCGCCGGCGGGCGGTTGCACCTCCAACCCTTGCGTGCCGCCGCCGTCGGGTATGGTAGGTTGGTGGCCGCTGGATGAAACCTGTGGCGCGACCGTCTTTGCCGACCTTTCCGCCAACAGCAACACCGCCCTGGTCGAGAGCGGCGGGCCGGTTTGCAGTCCGGGCAGTCCTAACGCCGTGCCCGGCAAGGTCGCGGGGGCGAACTATTTCTACGGAGCCACGGTGCGTGGCCGCGCGCCCAACGCGCCTTCCCTGAACTTCGGCACCGGCAGCTTTAGCGCGGATTGTTGGGTCAACCCCGTATTCACCGGGCCGGTCCATTGGCACCCCATTGTGGACAAATTGCAGGTCACTGGCGCGGGCACCGGATTCGGCTACAACCTGAGCCTGCTCAACACCAAGGTCGTGTTGCGGGTGGGTAACGGCCTCCTCTATACCAACACAAGCCTGGGCAGCATCACCTACGGCGCGTGGAATTTTGTTGGCGTCTCCGTGGGTCGCACGGCTAACACCGTGACTTTCCATGTCAACGGCGTGACCGAGTCGCCACAGACGTTGGTACCCACCAGCAGCTTCAACAGCCCGTTGGACCTGCTCATCGGCGGCACCTACGCGCCGCCCAACAGCCCCTATGGCGAACTGGCCATCGACGAACTGGAGCTCTTCGATCGTGCCCTCGCTGCGGCCGAATTCACCCTGATCTGGCAGGCGGACGCGGCCGGCAAATGCAAGCCGCACTGCACCACTTACCAAAGGGTTTGGAACACCGGCATGGGCGGGCTAAATGGCGACGTGCCGCTCAGCGCCGGCACGCCCGATCCGAATTACACCTTCGTCTCCGCGCCTCTCGGCGGCTGCGCCGGTCCGGCGCAGGTGTTACTGCCCTCGTCGATTCCGGCCCCGCCGTGGATAGGCAACGGGCCTAACTCGCAATGGATTGGCGCTGGCCCTACCGCCAACTGCCAGGGCGGGGTTTATCATTATCGCTTGTGTTTCGAACTGGCCTGCACCGATGGCGCCTCCGTCATCGGGCAGTGGACCGCCGATGACTGGGGCGAGATGCTGCTGAACGGCCAACCGACTGGCAACACCGTGCCTTCCATCCAGTATCCTTACAGTTTTACCGGCTGGCATCCCATCGCGATCACCAATGGTTTCGTGTGCGGTATGAACTGCCTGGATTTCTACGTCACCAATGCCTACAACTTCGACAATCCCACGGGCTTACGTGCGGAGTTGACCAACACCTTCAACGACTGCTGCTGCACAGCCACCCAGACGCTCTTTTCGGTGAACACCGGCATCGGAGCCGTCGGGCTGCTACCCCAGGGCGCCCAGGATCCGCAACTCGCCCTCACCTGCACTCCTCCTGGATTGAACATAACGACGCCTTTAGTCACCCAGCCCAGCCCCTTCTGGATGCCCAACGGCCCGAACTCGCAGTGGGTTGGACCATTCGCCCCGCTCGTCAACGCTCCCGGCGGCGTCTATTGCTACACTCTTAACTTCACTATTCCCTGCCCGACCAATGTGCCAATCAAGGCTAGCCTCAATGGCCAGTGGATGGCCGATGACACGGGGACCATTTACCTTAACGGTGTACCCACCGGCAACACACTGCCGAATGGCTGGGCGTTCACGAACTGGCAGGCCATCGCCATCACCAGTGGCTTCGTCCCCGGCATGAATACGCTGACCTTCTATGTTACCAACGGCCCCGGCAGCCCGACCGGGATCCGGCTCGAACTGACTGGCTCCGCGTCCTGCTGCGCCTGTAGCAGCAACCAGTGCCAGGTTTCCATCGGCTGTCCGACGAATCTCAACCTGACGACCTGTAATCCGGCCGGCACCGTGGTGAACTACCTGACGCCTTCAGCCTCCAGTTCCTGCGGGAACATCACCAACCTCGTGTGTACCCCGCCGAGCGGGTCAATCTTCCCCCTCGGCACCACGACCGTGCTTTGCGTCGCGACGGATTCCCAGGGCAACTCCGCTTACTGTTCGTTCTCCATCACTGTAACTCAGTCAGCCTCGCCTTATACGGTCATTTGCCCGCCGCTCAACCTCGGTGTCACTGGTTGCCCGCCCGTAATGCCAAACCTGAGTAACCTCATCACCGTCATCACCAACTGCCCGACCAACTGCTCCCTCACTATCACGCAAAGCATCCCTGCGGGGACGGTCCTGACTCCCGGACCGCATGTGGTCATTATCCGCGTCTGCGATTGTCTGGGGCTCTGCCACGACTGCGACGTGGTGGTCCATGCCGCGCTAAGCCTCGGGTGCTGCACACCGACCCCGGTGCTCCGGCTCTTCAGCGGCGCCACGAACAGCCCGGCTGGTCTGCTGCCCGGCGGCGCTTTCGACCTGCAGTTGCAGACGGGCCCGCCTCTGTTCGCTACGCCCAATCCGTACGTGCCGGCAATCATCCATTGGCTGTGGCTACCGAATTCCGCGAGCTCCAAGTGGGTTGGCCCGACACCTTCATACGCCGCGTCGCCGGGGGGTGTCTTCCTTTACACAAATCACTTCTTCCTCTGCTCCACAAACCAGGCTTCGCTCGGCGGTCGCTGGACAGCCGACGATAGCGGCCGGATCTGGCTCAACGGCACGCCAACCGCGAACGTTCTGCCCGCTGGGTGGGCTTTCACCAACTGGTATCCGGTGACCATTACTTCGGGCTTTATGCCGGGTTGGAACGAGCTCGTCTTCCGCATCACGAACTACAGCCAGAGCGTCACCGGCCTGCGCACGGAAATCACCGGCTCCGCCTGCTGTAACGACTGTCTGGCGATTAGCTGCCCGCCCAACGTCGTGACCAGCACCTGTGCTAGCGGCGTCCTGGTGACGTATCCTGCGCCCACTATCACCAGCAGTTGCGGCACCGTCGCCTCGGTGACTTCCTCGCCGCCTTCCGGCTCCTTCTTCCCGGTGGGCAATAACATTGTCACCTGCACCGCGACTGATGCCCAGGGCAATGCGTCCACGTGCACCTTCACGGTCACCGTCGTGCGCATCGGGAAGCCGGTCATAGTCAAATGCCCGCCTGACCAGATCATTTATACCTGTGGCTCGAACGCCGTGGCGTATTACAAACCCTCCGCCTCGGGCCAGACCGGTCCCGTGGTTTGCACGCCACCTTCGGGCTCGACGTTCCCGCTCGGCACGAACCTCGTCATCTGCAGCGCAACCAATGCTTGCGGCGACGTGGCGAGTTGCCAGTTCCTCATCATCGTAAAGCCCTACCCGCTCGGCGCTCCGGCGGTCACGCTGGTAGCCGGCTTGCCGGATAACTTCGCTCTGCCGGTCGATCCTTCCCCGACGAACGCCTGCATGGTCGCAGCGTTCTCCGGTTACCCCTTCTGGAAGGGCTTTGACGCCACGGCAGTCAACACCCTGTTCGGTCACCGCTTCGCGGGTCTGCCCAGCAACATCGTGAAAGCGGAACTCGTCGTGCGCATGAAACCCGGGGACGACTTCGGCGCGGACAACGACGGCATCTTCGTCGGCCTGCCGACTTGTACCTTCGCCAGCTTCCTTTGGAGCGCGTCGATCAAGACCTTGCCCGGGGCCGGCGGCAACTGGCTGTCCGGCCATCCGCCAACTACGTTCACGCTGGATCTGGGCGCGCTCAATCCCGCGCTGCTTACGCACATGAACACGGCCTTGCACCTTGATGTCGTAATCCACGACGATACCACCGTCGATTACATGGTGCTCCGCCTCTGGACCTGCCCACCGCCGAACCCGTGGCACGGTGTGCCAATCTGGACCGCCAACGGCACGAACCTCCCCTCCACCATCGCGGCTATGCCGGCGCCCGTGCTGCCTGGCATCGGCATAATCGGCACCGGGCCGGCCATTTCTATCGCCCCGCAAAACAGTGGTCCCAGCCTGCCAAACCAAGCTGTGCTCGGCTCCGGCGGCGGCCAGGGCTTCGCCTTCACCACGGTGCTCGATATGAACGCCCCCGACGGCGCGATGATTGTTCTAGCAGAGATCGCCGACCCTGATTCGACCAACGATCCGACCCTCATCACGGCGCAAAAGACCTGCCGTCCGCGATGCGGTTGGGATATCAAAGTGGCCAAGCGCTGCTTCGCGGACGACGGCAGCGAGGAATACAACAGCGCCGCGGTCAATACGAATGGCGACTTGCTTGACTCCTTCGTCCAGACCTACTCAGACGGCGAGAGCAACGCGCCCCTGTTCCTCGCACCCGAAGCTGGCATCACTCAGTTCCCGCTCACCGTAGCCTGCGATTGGGCAGCCGGCACCGTCACGTTCACCTTCCCTGGCAGCGTCGCCCGACGGTTGTGCGGCGGTCTGCCGTGCCCGAGGGGCTGGGACGGCACCATCAAGGGCCGCGTCAGCGAGGATCTCGTCTGGGAAGGCGGCCTGGCGGTTCGTCCGGCCGATGCCAGCAGCGTCACCTTCAGTGCCATTGGCCTTTACGAACCGGTGCCACGCCCTGCGCTCGCGCTCAGCTCCACAGGGCTGGGTGAGCTCGTACTCACCGCTCAGCGTCTGGTCACGATGGGTCGGGAAATTGCCAGTGTGGCGGACTCGCCCATAATGTTCCAAGGCACACCGACCGGAGACGGCGTGAATTGGACTCCGCTCGCTGACGGGAGTGGAGTGAGCATCGACCTGGGCCAGAGCGCAAGCTTCGACGTGGGCATTGGCCAGTTTGAGAACGGCGATATCCCGACGCAGCAACAGCTCTACCGCATCGGCGGGCCGAAATTCTCGCCGGGCACGACCACGAACCGCCCGCCGCCACCGGTGCCGCCCGTCGACCTGCTCCTGGTCGGCACCCCGGACGGCGTCCAATCTTCTGCTGATTTCACGAGCCTTGGCGCCACGGCTGTCACGGTGAATCTCCTCAGCAATGGAGTGGTGATCGCTGGAGCGACGGTGCCCGGCTCCCTGATCGACCCTGCGGATTACTTGCTCCTGGACCGGTGGCCGGAGCGCCTGGCGCAAATCCCCGACAACGGCGCCCTGAGCCTGACCAGCAGCGAAGCCTTCAACCTCGTTGGCGGCTTCATCGGTGACGAGGTGCAGTTCATCCCGGTGCTATCGTCAGGTTCGCCCCCATTCGCGTTCTACAGCGAGCTCCAATGCATCGCCGATCCGGGCACGGAGAATCTACTCTACGATCTGCACCGCACGCTTGCATGCACGCCGGTGCCGCTGACCGTGATGCGCACTCCTGACAACATCGTTTTGACGTGGGAAGGCTCGGGCTTCCGCCTGCGAGGCGCTGAGAATGTCACGGGGCCGTGGCTCGAGCTGGGCGTGAGTTCCCCGGTGGTCCTGAACACCGCCCACCCGGCGCGGTTCTTCCGCCTGGTATGTGACTGAACGGCGCATCTTAGAGAGTTCTAAGTTTATCAGGCGCGGCGCGGTTCTTACAGCAGCCCGCCGCGCGCGAGCTCATCCGGGCAGCTAACCGCCAGCAGAAGGCAGAATGCGGGCCTCGCATGTCGATCCCCCCGCCGTGAAACGAATTCTGCGCGCGCGTCAACTGGACGTGCTTCGTTGCCCCGTCTGCACCTCGAGGTTGGCCTGGTTCTTCTTCGTGCAGCGATGCGCCCGGCGCCGGTTTGCGCGAGGAACGCGCCCTTGGGCTATTTACGGTAATATCAAGCGATAAAACCGTGCGGGATGGTGCTGGGTAGATTCAGTGAGGTTCCACTGCCCGTCGGCTCCCGCTGTGTTGGTGGAGACGTTTTCCCAGGCTACCGCAGCCGGGCTATCAGCGGCCTGCACCACGTACTGTGCATCCGGCGTCCCTGCGAAGGTGACGGTCACTGTGCCGTCGCCGTTGTTGTGGATACCAATCGTGGTCGGCGTGCTTGGCCTATCCGCGACCTCAGCCACCGCCTGGAGCAGGATGTTGCTGCTGACGATGTAGTTGCTGTCCCCCAGATACACCGCCTGGATGGTGTTGGTGCCCGCCGGCAAGTCGGGGGTGCTGAGGCTGGTGATGCCTTCGGTGAGAGCCATCGGGCTGCCAAACGCCACACCATTGGTGTAGAACTGTACTTTGCCGGTCGGAGTCGCGGAGGCCAGGCCCACGGGTGTGACCGCTGCCGCGAAGGCTACGTTCGCGCCTTGCAGAGACGGATTCGCTGAAGAAACCAAGGCCGTGACCGAGCTAGCCTGCGTGATCTTGGCGGAGGTGGTCGTCTGGCTCAGGGTGTAGTCCCCTGCGTCCGTGCCGCCGAGGATTAAACCATTGACCAGTATCGTCTTGTCTGTCCCCACGTCCGGATTAGTAAAGGCACCCGTCGCACCTGTAGCGTTCAAGGTCACGACGTCACCCGGCACTTTGCCCACTAGGTTCGCATCCGTGGTGTTGAGCGTGGCGGTCGTAGTGCCGTCATAGGTTTTGTCGCTGGCTGTGATCCCCATCACCGTCAGCGCCTTGGGATTGACAGTCACGCTGGCGGTGGTACGGGCGGTGTTGTAGTTGGTTGTGTCGCTCGGGGTGTAGGTTACGCTCTGCAGCGCCGTCCCGGCATTCGGAGCGATCGAAGGCGTGGTGAAGGTGAAGCTGCCGGCCGGCGTCGCCCAACCCCCGCTCAAAGTCGAGGCGGCCAAGGTCTGGCCGTAGGTTATGGCGCTGGCCACCGGCCATGTCATCACACTCGGAGCAGCCCTGCTCACCGTCACGCTGACCGTGCTGCTGGCAGTGCTGTAGTTGCTCGTGTCGGTCGGCGTATAGGTCACGCTCTGGAAGGCCGTCCCGGCGTTGGGAGCAGTCGAAGGCGTCGTGAAGGCGAAGCTGCCGACCGGCGTCGCCGAACCGCCGCTCAAGATCGAGGCGGCCAGGGTTTGACCGTAGCTGATCAGGCTGGCCACCGGCCAGGTCGTAACGATCGGAGCAGCCTTGCTCACCGTCACGCTCACTGTACTGCTGGCGGTATTGTAGTTAGTCGTGTCGGCAGGTGTATAGGTCACGCTCTGCTGCGCCGTCCCGGCGTTGGGTGCAGTCGAAGGCGCGGTGAAAGCGAAATTACCGACCGGGGTCGCCCAACCGCCGCTCAGAGTCGAAGCGGCCAGGGTCTGACCGTAGGTGATCGCACTAGCTGTGGGCCAAGTCGTCACGCTCGGAGACGCCTTATTCACCGTCACGCTCACTGTGCTGCTGGCGGTCATGTAGTTGGTCGTGTCGGCAGGCGTATAGGTCACGCTCTGCAAGGCCGTACCGGCGTTGGGTGGAGTTGAAGGCGTGGTGAAGGCGAAAGTGCCGGCCGGCGTCGCCGAACCGCCGCTCAAGATAGAGGTGGCCAGGGTCTGACCGTAGCTGATCACACTGGCCACCGGCCAGGCCGTCACGCTCGGAACCGCTTTGCTCACTGTCACGCTCACAGTGCTGCTGGCGGCGGTGTAATTATTCGTGTCGGCAGGGGTATAGGTCACGCTCTGCTGCGCCGTCCCAGCGTTAGGAACGATCGAAGGCGTGGTGAAAGCGAAGCTGCCGACCGGGGTCGCCCAACCGTCGCTCAAAGTCGAGGCGGCCAGGGTCTGACCATAGCTGATCGCGCTGGTCACCGGCCAGGTCATCACGATCGGAGCAGCCTTGCTCACTGTCACGCTCACCATGCCGCTGGCAGTGTTGTAGTTGGTCGTGTCCGCAGGTGTATAGGTCACGCTCTGCAAGGCCGTCCCGGCGTTGGGGGCCGTCGAAGGCGTCGTGAAGGCGAAAGTGCCGACCGGGGTCGCCCAACCGCCGCTCAAGGTCGAGGCGGCCAGCGTCTGACCATAGCTGATCGCACTGGCTACCGGCCAGGTAGTCACACTCGGAGCAGCCTTGCTCACCGTCACGCTCACTGTGCTGCTGGCGTTGATGTAGTTGGTCGTGTCGGCAGGGGTATAGGTTACGCTTTGCAAGCCTGTCCCGGCGTTGGGTGCAGTTGAAGGCGTGGTGAAGGCGAAAGTGCCAGCCGGGGTCGCCGAGCCGCCGCTCAAAGTCGAGGCGGCCAGAGTCTGACCATAGCTGATCGCGCTGGCCACCGGCCAGACGGTCACGCTCGGAGCCGCCCTACTCACGTTCACGTTCACCCTGCCGTTGAGGGTGTCATAGTTGGTGCTGTCGGTCGGCGCGAAGGTCACGCTCTGCAAGGCTGTCCCGGCGTTGGGGGCAGTCGAAGGCGTTGTGAAGACGAAGCTGCCGGACGGGGTCGCCGAACCGTCAATCAGAGTCGAGGCAGCCAGGGTCTGGCCGTAGGTAATCGCACTAGCTGTGGGCCAAGTCGTCACGTTCGGAGCCGCCTTATTCACCGTCACACTCACCGTGCTGCTGGCGGTGTTGTAGTTGGTGCTGTCGGTCGGCGCGAAGGTCACGCTCTGCAAGGCTGTCCCGGCGTTGGGGGCTGTTGAAGGCGCGGTGAAGGCGAAAGTGCCGGCCGGGGTCGCCCAACCGCCGCTCAAAGTGGAGATGGCCAGAGTCTGACCGTAGGTGATCTTGCTGGACACCGGCCAGGTCGTCACGATCGGAGCAGCCTTGCTCACTGTCACGCTCACCATGCCGCTGGCAGCGATGTAGTTGGTCGTGTCGGTCGGGGTATAGGTCACACTCTGCAAAGCCGTCCCGGCGTCGGGTGCAGTTGAAGGCGTGGTGAAAGCGAAGCTGCCGACCGGGGTTGCTGAGCCGCCGCTCAGAGTCGAGGCGGTTAGGGTCTGACCGTAGCTGATCACACTGGCCACCGGCCAGGTCGTCACACTCGGAGCAGCCTTGCCCACCGTCACACTCACCGTGCTGCTGGCGGTGTTGTAGTTGGTGCTGTCGGTCGGCGTGAAGGTCACGCTCTGCAAGGCTGTCCCGGCGTTGGGGGCTGTTGAAGGCGTTGTGAAGGCGAAACTGCCGACCGGGGCCGCCGAACCGCCAATCAGAGTCGAGGCAGCCAGGGTCTGGCCGTAAGCAACCGCATTAGCTGTGGGCCAAGTCGTCACGTTCGGAGCCCCCTTATTCACCGTCACGCTCACCATGCCGCTGGCGACGATGTAGTTGCTCGTGTCGGTCGGCGTAAAGGTGACGCTCTGCAAGGCTGTCCCGGCGTTGGGTGCAGTCGAAGGCGTGGTGAAGGCGAAAGTGCCGGCCGGGGTCGCCCAACCGCCGCTCAGAGGCGAGGCGGCCAGGGTCTGACCGTAGGTGATCGCACCTGCCACCGGCCAGGTCGTCACGCCAGGAGCCGCCTTGCTCACCGCCACGCTCACTGTACTGCTGGCGGTGTTGTAGTTGGTCGTGTCGGTCGGCGTATAGGTCACACTCTGCAAGGCCGTCCCGGCGTTGGGCGCAGTCGAAGGCGTGGTGAAGGCGAAACTGCCGACCGGGGTTGCTGAGCCGCCGCTCAAAGTCGAGATGGCCAGAGTCTGACCGTAGTTGATCGCACTGGCCACCGGCCAAGTCGTCACGCCGGGAACTGCTTTGCTCACTGCCACACTCACCGTGCTGCTGACGGTGTTGTAGTTGGTCGTATCGGCTGGCGTATAGGTCACGCTCTGTAAGGCCGTCCCGGCGTTGGGGGCAGACGAAGGTGTGGTGAAAGTGAAGCTGCCCACTGGGGTCGCCGCGCCACCACCCAAGGTCGAGGCAGACAGCGTCTGACCATAGCTGATTGCACTGGCCACCGGCCAGCTCGTCACGCTCGGAGAAGCCTTGTTCACCGTGACGCTCACCGTGCCACTGGCGGTGTTGTAGTTGGTCGTGTCGGTCGGCGTATAAGTCACGCTCTGCAATGCCGTCCCGGCATTCGGAGCAGTCGAAGGCGTCGTGAAGGCGAAGCTGCCCACTGGGGACGCCGCGCCACCGCTCAACGTCGAAACAGACAGCGTCTGACCAAAGCTGATTGCACTGGCAGCCGGCCAGGCCGCCACGCTCGGAGCCGCCTTGCTCACTGCCACGCTCACCATGCTGCTTGCGGTATTGTAGTTGGTCGTATCCGCAGGCGCATAGGTCACACTCTGCAAGGCGGTCCCGGCGTTCGGGACAGTCGAAGGGGTCGTGAAGGCGAAGCTACCGGACGGCGTCGCCGAACCGCCGCTTAAGGTCGAGGCAGACAGCGTCTGACCGTAGCTGATCGCACCTGCCATCGGCCAGGTCGTCACGCTCGGAGCCGCCTTGCTCACCGTCACGCTGACCGTGCTGCTGGCGGTGTTGTAGTTGGTCGTGTCGGTCGGCGTATAGGTCACGCTCTGCAAGGCCGTACCGGCGTTGGGGGCGGTTGAAGGCGTGGTGAAGGCGAAGCTGCCGACCGGCGTCGCCGAACCGCCACTCAAGGCCGAGGCAACCAGGGCCTGACCGTAGGTTATGGCGCTGGCCACCGGCCAGGTCGTCACACTCGGAGCAGCCTTGCCCACCGTCACACTCACCGTGCTACTGGCGGTGTTGTAGTTGGTGCTGTCGGTCGGCGTGAAGGTCACGCTCTGCAAGGCTGTCCCGGCGTTGGGGGCTGTTGAAGGCGTCGTGAAGGCGAAAGTGCCGGACGGGGTCGCCCAACCGCCGCTCAGAGACGAGGCGGCCAGGGTCTGACCGTAGGTGATCGCACCTGCCACCGGCCAGGTCGTCACACTCGGAGCGGTCTTGCTCACTGTCACGCTCACCATGCCGCTGGCGGTGTTGTAGTTGGTCGTGTCAGTCGGCGTATAGGTCACACTCTGCAAGGCCGTCCCGGCGTTGGGCGCAGTCGAAGGCGTGGTGAAGGCGAAGGTGCCGACCGGGGTCGCGGAGCCGCCGCTCAAAGTCGAGGTGGCCAAGGTCTGGCCGTAGGTTATGGCGCTGGCCACTGGCCAGGTCGCCACGCTCGGAGCAGTCTTGCTCACTATCACGCTCACCATGCTGCTGGCGGTGTTGTAGTTGGTCGTATCGGCTGGCGTATAGGTCACGCTCTGTAAGGCCGTACCGGCGTTGGGTGCAGTCGAAGGCGTGGTGAAGGCGAAGCTGCCGACCGGGGTTGCGGAGCCGCCGCTCAAAGTCGAGATGGCCAAGGTCTGGCCGTAGGTTATGGCGCTGGCCACTGGCCAGGTCGTCACGCTCGGAGCAGTCTTGCACACTGTCACGCTCACCATGCTGCTGGCGGTGTTGTAGTTGGTCGTATCGGCTGGCGTATAGGTCACGCTCTGTAAGGCCGTCCCGGCGTTGGGTGCAGTCGAAGGCGCGGTGAAGGCGAAGCTGCCGACCGGGATTGCTGAGCCGCCGCTCAAAGTCGAAGCGGCCAGGGTCTGACCGTAGCTGATCGCACCTGCCACAGGCCAAATCGTCACGCTAGGAACCGCCTTGCTCACCGCCACGCTCACCGTGCTGCTGACGGTGTCGTAGTTGGTCGTGTCGGCTGGCGTGTAGGTCACGCTCTGCAAGGCCGTACCGGCGTTCGGGGCAGTTGAAGGCGTCGTGAAGGCGAAGTCGCCGGACGGGGTCGCCGAACCGCCGCTCAAAGTCGAGGCGGCCAGGGTCTGACCATAGCTGATCGCGCTGGCCACCGGCCAGGTCGTCACGATTGGAGCAGTCTTGCTCACTGTCACGCTCACCATGCCGTTGGCGGTGTTGTAGTTACTCGTGTCGGTCGGCGTATAGATCACGCTCTGGAAGGCCGTCCCGGCGTTGGGTGCAGTCGAAGGCGTGGTGAAGGCGAAGCTGCCAGACGGGGTCGCCGAGCCGCCACTCAAGGTCGAAGCGGCCAGGGTTTGACCGTAGGTGATCTGGCTAGCCACCGGCCAGGCAGTCACGCTCGGAGCCGCCTTGCTCACCGTCATGCTCACCGTGCCGCTAGCGGCGGTGTAGTTGGTTGTGTCGGTCGGCGTATAGGTTACACTCTGCAAGGCCGTCCCGGCGTTCGGGGCGGTCGAAGGCGCGGTGAAGACGAAAGTGCCGGACGGGGTCGCCGAGCCACCGCTCAAAGTTGAGGCGGCCAGCGTCTGACCGTAGCCGATCGCACTGGCCACCGGCCAGGTCGTCACGCTCGGAGCAGTCTTGCTCACTGTCACGCTCACCATGCCGCTGGCGGTGTTGTAGTTGCTCGTGTCGGTCGGCGTATAGGTCACGCTCTGCAAGGCCGTACCGGCGCTGGGAGCAGTCGAAGGCGTCGTGAAGGCGAAGCTGCCGACCGGCGTCGCTGAGCCGCCGCTCAAGATCGAGGCGGCCAGGGTCTGACCATAGCTGATCGGGCTGGCCACCGGCCAGGTCGTCACGATCGGAGCAGCCTTGCTCACCGCCACGCTCACTGTACTGCTGGCGGTGTTGCAGTTGGTCGTGTCGCTCGGGGTGTAGGTCACGCTCTGCAGCGCCGTCCCGGCATTCGGAGCGATCGAAGGCGTGGTGAAAGTGAAGCTGCCAGCCGGGGTCGCGGAGCCGCCGCTCAAAGTCGAGTCGGCCAAGGTCTGGCCGTAGGTTATGGCACTGGCCGCCGGCCAGGTCGTCACGCTCGGAGCAGTCTTGCTCACCGTCACGCTCACCGTGCCGCTGGCGGTGTTGTAGTTGGTCGTGTCGGTCGGCATATAGGTCACACTCTGCAAGGCGGTCCCGGCGTTGGGGGCTGTGGAAGGCGTGATGAACGCGAACCTGCCGACCGGTGTTGCTGAGCCGCCGCTCAAAGTCGAGGCAGCCAGGGTCTGGCCGTAGGTAATCGCACTAGCTGTGGGCCAAGTCGTCACGTCCGGAGCCGCCTTATTCACCGTCACACTCACCGTGCTGCTGGCGGTGTTGTAGTTGGTGCTGTCGGTCGGCGTGAAGGTCACGCTCTGCAAGGC
>Ga0118677_10003622_pt1 | contig 29003 bp, 15 predicted proteins | sample AliMusrvi5mmetaG_FD_86154 | JGI IMG/M metagenome (GOLD analysis project Ga0118677, IMG submission 86154) | reverse complement strand
TTTATATCCAAGCCGGGCGCAGAGGGGGGCCCGGTTATCATGTCCAAGGGGGCAGGGGGGCAAGTTTCCTATGTCTTGCCAGTGGGAGACAGTGTTCTTTACCTCCAAGCCCTCTTCGGGAATGCCAGGTCTATGCCGAACTCCTTTTCAGGGGGGCAGTGCAGCATGTTTTGTATATCCGCAGAATTAAAAATGTATCAGGGTATCAAAGTGGAGTGGATCGGCTCTTTCGCCCAGCCAGATATAGGAAACTTGCCCCCCTGCCTCCCTGGACCAATTGGACTTCTTACCGGGCAGGATTTGCCAAACTTGCCCCCCTGCCTCCACCGATTCAGGACTGAAGGCATGTTTGGTCACCTGAGCTTGAGACTTTCATATCCAAGGGGCGGTACGGGGCTTCACCTCCACCGGCCCTTCCATATCCGTCAAGTCCAACCGATTCTGTGAACATGGGGTGGACCGAAGCAACGTTTGTTATCGCTCTGGTGCATGGGAATGAAACGCTGTCCGGTCCCGGCAATCGCGCAGAGCGGGGTCGCCTTCGCACATCGCGTCCAAAAATGCAGGGCGCTTGTCCGCCGCTCTTTCCAGCGCCAGCGCAAACAGGGCTTCTTCGCGAGTCGGGTTCATGGCTGCTTGATCTCCGCTTTCTCCTTCGCCTCCGCCGCGTTGATTTCGGCCACTAACGGCGCGCGCCAGCAGCGGAGGCCAGGCTTGCCGAGATTGGCAGTCAGGATCTGTCCATCCGGCGAAAAAGCAAGAAACGTGGGCGGGGCGTTCAGTTGGATGGAAGCGACTTCGCGGAAAGTGGCCAGATTCCAAAACTTAATGGTGCGGTCATCGCTCCCGGTGACGAGGGTCCGTCCGTCCGGTGAAAAGACACAGTTCAAAGCTCCGGCCCGATGGCCTGTAAGAACCGCTAGTCGTTTTCCCGTCGCGGCATCCCACAGGCGCACGGTGTTGTCCCAACTCGTAGTGGCGACTATTTTTTGATCCGAAGAAAACCTGATTGCGCTGACGTTACTACTATGACCCGCCAACGTCTGCACAACCCGACCCTTGCCGATGTCCCATAGCGTCCCTGTGTCGCCGGCACAGATCGCGAGCAGTTGCCCATCCGGGGAGAATTCCATGGAGTTCAGGGGCCCGGGGTGCTTGAAGTGGTCAAGGCAGCGTCCGGTGCGCGTCTCGAAAACTTCGATCAGATCGCCCATCGCCAGCGCGAGATGACTTCCATTGGCCGTGGTTGCCGAAATACCCCACTGTGTATTCGTGGTGTTCAGGGCCGTCGTGGACAGCAATACCCCCGAGGTCGCATTCCAGCGACACAAGCTCTTAAGGTCTGTGGCGAGGGTCAAAAGTGTTGCGGCATCGCCGGAAAACGCCATGGGAAGCCCGGCGTTCGTCAGCACTGTCCGGACGTTCCAGGCAGCGGTCGTTGGGTCCACGATCCGCACATCCCCATTCGCCAGGCCTGCAGCCAGCCAGCGGCTGTCCGGGGAATATCGCGGATGTAAGAGCCACAGGCTAACCTCCGGAATCAGTTCCTGGACTGAGGGAGGATGGGGATTCCAGAGTCGGATGGTTCCATCAAAGCAGCCACTGGCCAACTGCGTGCCGTCCGGCGAGTATGCCACGTCGGTAACTTCAGAGGTATGTCCGCGCAAGTGTTCGACTAGCCGCCGTTCCCGCACATCCCAGATTTCGACTTCTTGAGTCAGCATCGCGACGGCGAGCCACCGCCCGTCGGGCGAGAACGACACTGATCTGGCGAAATCCTTCGTCGCCGGGCGCAAAATCGCGTGGCTAAGGTCGCCAAGGCTCCACAAGCTAACTTCGCCCTGCCGCGTCCCGATCGCGAGGAGATTGCCATCCCGTGAGAAAGCCATCCCCAACACTTGCGGCATATTCTCCAGGACGCTCAGTTTCTGCCCGGAATCCACGTCCCAGAGAATTACCGCTTGCGAGCCCGAATCATACGGACCCCAGTTGGCGGTCGCGAGCCTCTTGCCATCGGGAGCGAAGACCGCCCGATCGCCCGATTTCGGCAGAACCCTGAGCACTTGCCCGGATTTTGTATCCACGAGGTGAACCTCCCCGCCTCGTTGGCCCCACCAGTCGCTGCCGGTGCCAATGGCCATGAGCGGGCCACTGGGCGAACAGGCCACCCGCGGACTGTTATTCGTGAGCGTAAAAATCAGCCGGCCATCCCGCACACTCCAGAAGCGAACCACGCCTTCTTCACTAGCAGTGGCCAGCCCCTGTCCGTCAAATGAAAACGCGATGGAACCATTCCACCCGGAGCAGCCCGTGAGAATCGACGCCACGTCCCAGGTATCGGAATGCAACAATTTCACCGTACCATCATCGTTGGCTTCAGCGACCAGCCGCCCGTCCGGTGACCAGGCGAGGTCCAGGACATGCCCGGTGATCGGGATGGTTCTCAACTGTTGGCCCGCACTTAATTGCCACCAGTAGCGCCATTCAAAGCCGCGCAATTCTTCCAGACTTTCACGAGGAAAATACTCGCGCAAGAAATTGCGGGCACTGACATAACTTCCCTTTTCGATCTCCGTCGTGGCCGCGAACACGTCGGCGGCATATTGGCTGCGCCTGGATCTAATCGACGCGATCCTGAATTTTTCGGCGTTGGCCTCAGCTTGAATCTGCGCTTCCTGCGCGACCACTCGCAATCGGCTTTGCTCTTGCTCGGCCGCCAAAGCTTGCGCTTGCGAGGCCAGAGCTTCTCGTTTGGCATGCGTAGCCCGCACCGCCTGCCACGAGGTCAACAGAACGCCGACCCCCAGCGCAACGATGATCGCCGCCGTGGCCGCGAAACCGACCTTGTGCCGCCGAACCGTTTTCTGAAACTCATATAGCTTGCTGGGCGGACGGGCGACCACGGGCTCGTTATTCAAGTGCCGCTTTAGGTCAGCGGCCAAGCCGTTGGCCGTTTCGTAACGGCGTGTGCGATCCTTTTCCAGGCACTTCATCACGATCCAGTCGAGGTCGCCCTTGAGCTGATGCAGCAGCTTCGAGGTGTCGGCCGAGCGGCGCTTGGCCGTTGTTGTCAACTCCTCGCCCTTGAGCGTCGCCAGGCGTCCGCTCGGCCGCGGCGGCTCCTTCTCGCGAATCGTCTTCCGCATCGCGTCGATGCCCATTGACATGAGTTCATTCGGTTCAAACGGCGTGCTCCCCGCGAGCAGTTCGTAGAGCAACACACCGAGGCTATAGATGTCACTGCGCGTATCAATGTCCAGCCCGCTCATCTCCGCCTGCTCCGGACTCATGTACGCCGGTGTGCCGATGAACTGGTTCAACTGCGTATAAACCGTCGCGTCCGTGAGCCGACCTTCAGTCGCCTTGGCGATGCCGAAATCAATCACCTTGGGCACCGGCACACCATCATGCAGCGTAACCAAGATATTCGATGGCTTGATGTCGCGGTGAATGATGCCCTTTTGATGCGCGTGCTGGATGGCCTGGCAAACCCTGATGAATAGGTCGAGCCGTTCTTTTGTGGTGAGATTATTCTGGTCGCAGTAGTCGGTGATGCGGATGCCGCGTACCAATTCCATGACGAAATAAGGGCGGCCATTTTCTGTCGCGCCGGCATCGAGGACCTTCGCGATATTTGGATGGTCCATCATCGCCAGGGCCTGCCGCTCCGCCTCAAACCGCGCGACCACCTGTTTGCTGTCCATTCCCAGCTTGATGACCTTAAGAGCGACGCGGCGCCGCACCGGCTCGGTCTGCTCCGCGACATAAACCACGCCGCACCCGCCTTCGCCGACTTTCTCCAGAACTTTGTAGCGCCCGATGGTCCGACCCACAGCTTCGTCTGGCGCTTCGGACAGATCGAGCTTGATCGTTCCCTTGGCTGTAGGCGCGGCGGTGGCCGGCAAGCCCTCAGACTGATCATGGACAGCGAGCAGGGCATCGAGGCGCTGGCGCAGGGCAGCGTCGGCGTAGCAGCCGCCATTCAAAAAACTGGCGCGCTCGGCGCCGCTAAGTTGGGCGGCCGCTTGAAACAGAGCCTCTTCTCGGGGCGGTTCAGACTTCATGTGTAATCGGAAGCGCTAAGCTACCACAAGAAGGGCATTCACGCCTCAAAGAGTATCCCCGCAAGCGTCAACTTGCTGTTTCCATCGCCCGTGCGCTAAGAACACCAGAGCCAATGACCACCTCTGAACAAATCTACTCTTCCTTCACTCCTCTTAATCGCCGCAAAAACAGTTCCATTTTCTTCCACTTTTTGCTTGTACTCATTCATCAGTTCTGCTAACCTTGTTGTATAGATTAAAGAGGCACCTAAACCCGCTGAGCCACAGTTGACCAAGCCCTGTCCATGTAGAGGCAGACCAGCAGAGCAACATCTGGTTCGCGGTGCAGGGGCCACATCACAAGGAGAAGAATATGTTAATACCCGTTCCACCAAAGGACAGTTGCGACGTTGAACCCGGCCGCTACAAAGCCACGTGCACTGAGGTCCGGGAAATTAAAAACAAACCCACAAGGGCACTCAAAAGCACCTGCGCTTGATCTGGGAGCTGGACATTCCCGGATCTGAAAATGTCCGTTATCTCGCCGGCAAGAACTACGAACCGACGCTGGCCAAAGACAGCCCACTCAGAAATGATCTGCGGTGTTGGTTTGGCCACGACATCAACGCCAGGCAATTCGATACGGCAACGCTCAAAGGCAAAGAAGCGATCATCACCGTCCAGAACATCGACAACGAAGGCTGGGACAATCCATATCACTGGGTTGCCAAAGTTGAACCTCTTGTAGACGAGGACCCTGACGACGCTGACGACGCCCGATTAATTTCTCCCAACGTGGTGTGCGGGTGAAAAACACAGGCTCGCAGGTTGGAGTGGTGCCCTTTCTGCGAGCCTCTTCTTGCATTACCAGCACCAGAAACCAAGCACGCTATGACTGCCACCAACACCTCCGCAGCGAATCCACAACCGGACACTATGCCCCAACCCATGAACACCATCATCGTAAAACATGAGAGACCGACCCCACCCGAACCGCTCCTTGACCCTAGCGGATTCATTAACGACACCCATGACAACGAACCGCATAAACGCAATATCGCGGAGTTACTGATCAAGGTTGGCCAGAAAGTGATTCAACATGACTACCATGAAGATTGGCTTTCACTGGCCCAAGTCGCTGCGTACGCCAGGCGCTACAAGATCCGCTGGCGAAATTCAAGCGCCCGGGAAAGAGAGATGGATATGTGCCTCGACGATTACCTGCTGAGAAGCTATGACATCAGGGCTTGCGAAGTCGTCGTCAAATACATGAAGGAATGGAACGAGAGCAAACGTCGCAGTGAGTTTTTCATTCGGTTTCGCCAGATGCTTCCAGACGGTTCCGCTACCTGTTACCGTCCAACCGGCCTCATCGTTTCCGGCGGAAACACGCTCGTCGCCACCAACACGTTTTCCTACATGGCAACCGGGATCACTCTGGCGGGTGATGATCCCGATTTTCCGCAAGGCGCTGCCGGGATCGCCACCAATTCGACGCTGGTCAACAACCGCTTCTGCACCGTCACCAACCCGGTCGTGGTCGAGCCGCTCGCCACCAACATTACCCACCAAGGCACGCTCCTGTGTCCCTTCCCGCCGCCGGCGTTGGCCATCGCGCCGGCCGTCCTCCTGGCCTGGCCGGGCGAGGAGGTCGGCTGGACCGTCGAAACCGCCATCAGCGTGATCGGTCCGTGGGCGGCCTCCGACGCCACCCCCTTCATGCAGTATGGACGCCACAGCCTAGCCGTGCCGAGTGACGGCGAGCATCGGTTCTTCCGTCTGCGCTCGCCGTGATTCCACGTTTGCAGGAGAAGGGTCGCACTGCCCTTCCATACAACTCTGACTCGACCTCAACCATTTGGACCAACCTGGGCAGCCCGATAACCGCTACCGACGGAACGATCTCGGCCACCGACACGCCCGGGCCGGATTAACGGCACTTTTACCGAATTATCGTGCAGCCCTGCGACCCGGCCTTGGCACTTGAACTCCAAGGTCGCCGTCTCTGCACCTCTGCACCTCGGCGGCTTTGCTTTGATTTGCCCCCCGATTCCTGCTATATTTGGGGATTCGGTTGTGCCAGTGATTAACCTGGGCCGAGGAAACCGGCCTGGAACAAAAACCAGTCATCTTGCCCAGCCGGCAACACAACGCATATCATTTGGAGACTACCCTATGAAGATCCTGGATACCCCCCGCTCCGACAAGTGCAGCCAGACCGTCGCCTTTCAATCGCGCTTCGGTTTATGTATGCGACAGCACGTCCCGCAAAAGGCGGCCCTCACCCCAGCGCGCCAGCTCGTGTGCTCGGTCTTCGGCAGCAACTCCCGGAAGTGGAGCGCCCGGCTCACCGCAGAACAGCACGACCGCTGGTCCCTGGCCGGAGCCCAGGTGATGAGCCACCCCAGGCTCGCCCAGAAAGGGCCTCTGACCGGCCAGCAGTGCTGGCAGGCCATCAGCACCGTGCGGGCCATCGTGGGCCTCCCGGAAACCCTCGAGGTCCTCATTCGCCCGGTGTTTTCTCACAGTAATGTGGGGCCGCTGGTGATTGAGAATGGCGCGGATGGCGTGCGGCTTTATCTCGAGGTTTCCGGGGAACTGGACACGGACATTATGGTATTCGGCCAGGAGCCGTGCAGCCGCGGCCGTTACAAACGCCGGAGTGTCTCCTACCTCGGTCTGATACCGCCTCCGATTGGCGGCCTGAGCGAAATTACCCGCCTTTACCAGGCCAAGTTCGGCCTACCGCGTCCTGGCCAGAAGGTCTTCATCGTCACCTGCCAGGAGCAAGAGGGCTGGAAGGGACTCGATCAGGAGACCAGCGCCACCGTCCCGGAGCGGCCAATTGAATTTCAGGCTACCGCCGAGCCATCAGGTGGCCATCGGATCTATATGCACACCGGATGTACAAAGGATGCTATTGGGACAGTTGCGCCACCAGTTAGCCCCTCCCAGGCCAGTAGAGAGGCAGGCGGTGCGGTTGGAGTCGCTCCCGGAGCGCCTTTGGAGGAGAAGAAACCACCCGGGGAGGAGCGCCACGCCCCCGTTTGAGGGGGCGCGAGAGTGCCAAAACCGACGAGCTGGCTCCAGGACACACCGGAGGCACAAGGTCCCTGCCCCAGAGCCTCTGTTCCGACCTCCGCGTTCTTCGCGCCTCTGCGGTCACGCGCCGCTTTGGTTCCACCGCAGAGGCGCGAAGACCACGGAGGTTCATGGTCCCAATGCGCGCGGGACCTGTCCTGGAGGCTGCCGGTGGAGCGCCCGGGATTTGAGGATCAACGCGTGGCGTTCACGAGCGCGGAGGTGGCAGCCGCCGTGGCTCCAGTGACTGTGGCAACATCCTTTTGACCAGGGAGGGTTTCGATTTCACACTTGGTCAGCGCCAACGCAAAGAGGGCTGCTTCACGGTTTGGGTTCATGGCTGGGAGGTCGGCGGCGGTGGGTACAGCAGCGCCTTGGCTTCCTTGTAGGCCAGCCACAGGATTAGATCGTCCGCAGTCGCGCCGCCGGCCAGGGGGTTCTTATCGTCCGCGGGCAGAGGCTTCATCCTGGAAGCAGCCTCCGTGAACAGGCGACGAGCCTTGGTTTCGTTGCCCTGTCGAAACAGGCTCATCGCCCGGTAAAACGCCGTCGTGCCGGAAGCGCTGGGATCATTCTTCCCGGCTTGAGCGGCGGCGCTCAAGGCCTCATCGGCAGCCGCGTAATGGCCATTGCGGTATTCGGCCATGCCCAGCGCCATCTGAAACCAGTAAAGGTCCACGCCGTTCTCAAGCTCAACCGCGCGCCGCGCCAGCATAAGCGAAGCCTCGAGCCGCGCTTTGTCGGTGGATGGCCGCAGACTGCCCATCTTGGCTGCCCGTTCGGCGGTCGGGGGGTTGGTGGTGCCGTTCGCGAACTCGATCGTCCTCCGCAAGGTGGTGGCATACTCGGTGTCCTGATTGAACCACACCTGAAGCGCGGCGACTTGTTGGGAGAGCATCGTGTCGTTGGGATCACGGGCGGAGGCAGCCGCTAGATGGGCCACCGCCTCCTGTGTCCGGCCTTCGGCTTGCAGCCCCTGCGCAACGGCGACAGCTTCTGCTTCCCGCCGTAGCTGGGGTTCGGTGTCGATGGCCGCGAGGCACCAGCCGAGATAGGTCCGCTCGGCTTTGTCCTCGCTCTCTTCCAAGGCGGCTTGAAATTCCTGGCGCGCTTCGGCCAGGCGATCCAGGTTCCAGTAGCAGCGCGCCAGGGTCAGCGGTGCGACCGCGGCCCCTTGTTCGCGGGCGCGGGTGAGCAACTCGATCGCCCAGTGATCCAGTCCGCGGAAGGCGTACCATTCTCCGAGGGTCGCCAGGGCGGCGCTGTCGTTGGCGGATTGCTGCAGTTTCTGCTGCGCCGCCGCCACCCGCGGTTCAAAGTCTCGCTGGGCAGAACCCCGGGCAAAGTCCCAGAGCTTCAGCGTCTGGTCCCCGCTGCCCGAGAGTGCGGTGCGGCCGTTCGGGGCCAGGGCAACGCTGTACACAAACTCCGAGTGGCCGGGGAAGGCGCGCAACTCTTTGCCGGTATTCAGATCCCAGAGCTTGAGCGAATTGTCCCAGCTACCCGAGAGCGCGGTGCGCCCGTCCGGGGCAATGGCGACACTCTCCACAGGCCCCGAGTGGCCGGTGAGGGTGCGCAGTTCTTTGCCGGTGTTCAGATCCCAGAACTTCAGCGTATTGTCCCCGCTGCCCGAGAGCGCGGTGCGGCCGTCCGGGGCTATGGCCACGCTGTTCACAAACCCCGCGTGGCCGGGGAAGGTGCGCAACTCTTTGCCGGTATTCAGATCCCAGAGCTTGATCGAATTGTCCCAGCCACCCGAGAGCGCGGTGCGCCCGTCCGGGGCAATGGCGACGCTGATCACAACCTGCGAGTGGCCGGTGAAAGTGCGCAACACTTCGCCGGTATTGAGATCCCAGAGCTTGAGCGTCTTGTCCGCGCTGCCCGAGAGCGCGCTGCGGCCGTCCGGGACAATGGCAACGCAACGCACGCCCTGCGAGTGGCCGGAGAAGGTGCGCAGCGCTTTGCCGGTGTTCAGATCCCAGAGCTTGAGCGTCTTGTCCGTGCTGCCCGAGAGCGCGGTGCGGCCGTCCCGGGCGATGGCCACGCCGTTCACAAACTCCGCGTGGCCAGTGAAGGTGCGCAACGCTTTGCCCGTGTTCAGATCCCAAAGTTTCAGCGTCTTGTCCGGGCTGCCCGAGAGCGCGGTGCGCCCGTCCGGGGCGATGGCCACGCTGCGCACAGTCCCCGAGTGGCCGGTGAAGGCGCGCGACTCTTTGCCGGTATTCAGATCCCGGAGCTTGAGCGAATTGTCCGCGCCGCCCGAGAGCGCGGTGCGGCCGTCGGGGGCAATGGCCACGCTGTTCACCGGCCCCGAGTGGCCGGGGAAGGTGTGCAACTCTTTGCCGGTGTTCAGATCCCAGAGCTTCACCGTCTTGTCCGCGCTGCCCGAGAGCGCGGTGCGGCCGTCCGGGGCGATGGCCACGCTGTTTACCGGCCCCGCGTGGCCGGCGAAGGTGCGCAACTCTTTGCCGGTACTCAGATCCCAGAGCTTCAGCGTATGGTCCCAGCTACCCGAGAGCGCAGTGCGGCCGTCGGGGGCCATAGCCACGCTGATCACAACCTGCGAGTGGCCGGGGAAGGTGCGCAGAACTTCGCCGGTGTTCAGATCCCAGAGCTTCAGCGTCTTGTCCGCGCTGCCCGAGAGCGCCGTGCGGCCGTCCGGCGCTATGGCCACGCTGTAAATAAACTCCGAGTGGCCGGGGAAGGTGCGCAGAACTTCGCCGGTGTTCAGATTCCAGAGCTTCAGCGTCTGGTCCGCGCTGCCCGAGAGCGCGGTGCGGCCGTCCGGGGCTATAGCCACACTCAGCACATCCTGCAAGTGGCCAGGGAAGGTGCGCAGAACTTTGCCGGTGTTCAGATCCCAGAGCTTCAGCGTCGTGTCCTGGCTGCCCGAAAGCGCGGTGTGGCCGTCCGGGGCGATGGCCACGCTGCGCACCGGCCCCGAATGGCCGATGAAGGTGAGCAGCTCCCTGCCGGTATTCAGATCCCAGAGCTTCAGCGTATGGTCTTCGCTGCCCGAGAGCGCCGTGCGACCATCCGGGGCAATGGCAACGCTGCGCACACCCTCCGAGTGGCCGGTGAAGCTGAGCAGGGGAAAGCCAGCTTGATGATATAAAGTCCAAAGGCCCGCCTCCGGCACGATCAGCGGCTGCTTCAACTCGACGAATTTGTCATACGCCTCCGCGTAGAGTTGGTGTGCCTCGGAAAACCGCCCAGTCACGCCGAATGCATCGGCCTGCGGGACCAGACCGCCGGCCAGTCGCACCTCGGCCATCTTGGCACTGTCCTGCGCTTTTCTCGCATTCTCTACGGCCAATTGCCTCTGATCGTCGGCGATCGTCTTCTGTGCCTGGGCCTCAATGCGGGCCCGGACCGCGATATCACGGTCTTTCTTGGCACTAAGGAATCCGCCAATGGCCAGCGTAAGCCCCGCCAGCAGCGACACCAGCACGGCGGATCCCGCCAGGACGGCCAGGCGGTGTTTGCTGGCGAACTTCTGCAAGCGATAGACGGCGCTCGGCGGCCGGGCGACTACCGGTTCGTTGTTCAGGTGGCGCTTCAAATCCGCCGCCAACCCATTGGCCGTCTCGTAACGCCGGCTCCGATCCTTCTCCAGACACTTCATCACGATCCAGTCCAGGTCGCCCCGGAGTAGATGGACCAGCCGGGACGCTTCCACCGACCGCCGTTTGGCCGTCGTCGTCAATTTTTCGCCGGGCAAGGTCGCCAGCTTCGTGCTGGGACGGGCGGGCTCCTGCTCCCGAATCGTCTTGCGCATGGCATCAATGCCCGACGCCATCAACTCTTTGGCGTCAAACGGCGTGCTGCCCACCAGCAATTCGTACAGCAACACACCCAGGCTGTAGATGTCGCTGCGAGTGTCTATGTCTAATCCACTCATCTCCGCCTGCTCCGGACTCATGTAGGCCGGCGTCCCGATAAACTGGTTGAGTTGCGTGTAAACCGTCTGGTCCGTCAACCGACCCTCGGTCGCCTTGGCGATGCCGAAATCAATCACTTTGGGCACCGGCACGCCATCGTGGAGTGTCACCAGGATATTCGACGGCTTAATGTCCCGATGAATGATCCCCTTCTGGTGGGCATGCTGAATCGCCTGGCAAACCTGGATGAACAGCTCGAGCCGCTGCCGCGTGCTGAGGTTCGCCTCATCGCAGTAGTCGGTGATGCGAATGCCCCGGACCAACTCCATCACGAAGTAGGGCCGGCCCTGCGCGGTGGTTCCGGCATCGAGCACCTTCGCGATGCTGGGATGATCCATCATCGCCAGTGCCTGCCGCTCCGCCTCAAACCGGGCCACCACCTGCCGCGTGTCCATGCCTAGTTTGATGACCTTGAGAGCGACTCGACGCCGGACCGGTTCGGTCTGCTCCGCGACATAGACCACCCCACAGCCGCCCTCGCCGATCTTCTCCCGCAGCTTGTAGCGGTCGATGCTGTCGCCGGGTCCCTCCGAGGGGTCGGGCGCGACGGGAAGCGTCTTCTCCTGGACTTGACTTTGCCCCTCCGAAGTCTCCTCCGCATCCTCCACCAATTCGGGAAGAAACGCTGCCGCCGCTTCGTTGGCTTGGAGCATTTCCTCAACCCGGCGGCGCAGCACGGCGTCTGGGGCGCAGGCCCCATCGAGATAGAAAGCTCGCTCCTTGGCCGGCAATCTTCGGGCCACATGGAAGATCTCGGCTTCCCGTTCAGGCATCACGCTCATAGGTTGATTCAAAAATTATGATTCATGTCCAGTCAGACTTCCACTCTATCACTATCTAATACGCAATTCCCCGCTCGAGTGGGGGTAAAAATCTTTCCTCCTTGTTCCACCCTGCGTTCAAATGAGACGAATGCCCCTCACCCCCTCCCTCTCCCCATCCGATGGGGAGAGGGTGCCCGAAGGGCGGGTGAGGGGCATTCGTCTCATTTGAACGCGAATGAGAATTAACGACTGGCTCGGTCCATTTCGCGGAACAACCAAGCCCGCGCATGAGTCGCATCGTCCTTGGCCGTCTCCCGGGAAATGCCCAGGACCTCGGCGGCTTCTCTGAGCGTCATTCCCATGAAATACTTCAACTTCACCAACTCGGCCTGCCGCGGATGCAAAGCGGCCAGCCGATCGAGGACCTCGTGTATGGCCAGCAGCTTGTCATCCGGCGTTGGGCAAGCCAACTCAACCTCAGCGAAGTCCACCCTCTGCTGCCCACCCCCATGCCGCACGGCCCGCTTGCGGCGGGCTCGGTCGATTAGGATGTGTCGCATCGCCTCCGCAGCGGCGGCAATAAAGTGGGCGCGGCCTTCCCATTCCTGGTTTTGACCGCCGACGAGCCGCAGCCAGGCTTCATGCACCAAAGCCGTCGGTTGCAGGGTCTGACCCGCTGCCACCTGAGCCATTTTGGCGGTAGCCAGTTTTCGCAGTTCTCCGTAAACCAAAGGAAGCAGTTCCTCGGCGGCCTTGGGGTCGCCTTGGCGCACCGCTTCGAGAATTCGGGTCACGTCGCTAATGGCTCGATTAATAACCTGCGGCTAAGCCGGGCACCAGAAAATCCGGTCTTCCGAAAACCGCAAATTAGTTACCCCCATTCTACCCGGAGAATTCGTAATAAGGGGTGGTGGGTGATTGGTTTCGCCCGCCAAATAACAAAAACAACGACCTTGGAATACTAAGAATGATGAAGACGATAAGATGGCTGATAATGGCGGCGGTGCTGGTGGCGGCCAACTTGCTGTGCCCGGTGCGAGCGCACGCGGGTCTGTTCAAGCTGGATTTCAGTGCCATACAGAACAGCGTGCCTTTGACCAATTGGGATACGTTCGCGGATTGGTCCTTCACGGACTTCCCCGATGGCATCGCCACCTGGAAGCTGACCGACTTCTCGACGGACAACAACACCAATGTGACACTCACCATCGCGGATAACGCGCCCCTGGCCGCGCAACTCGGCGTCCCCCCGGCCATCGGCGTGGTCGGTTACAGCCCAGACCCGCAAGGACTGGATGTGGTCTATGACGGCATCAACGTTCCCGCCGCCGTCAAGGACGATTATTTCTTCCGGAACCCGGACACGGCGGGAACCGAATTGCTGTTCCGTTTCGCCAATCTCGCCCCAGGTCAATACCACGTCACGGTGTTCGATGGTCGCACGGACGACCCCAACGGACAGTATGGCAAGATCTGGATCGATGACCTCAACGGCACCAATGAGCCCCCAGCTCAAAACACCGGCGATTTTTCCGCCAATCCTCTGTCCAACCCAAACGATCCGAACTCGCCTCGCGTGCCGAACCCCTGGGGACATCCGCAAACCCTGGTCGTGAATATCAAGACGGGTGACTTTCTCTGGTACGCGCACCTGGAAGACAGTTGGGGCGGCATCGCCGGCATGATCATCCGCTCCTGGGTGGATAGCGACGGCGACGGCATGCCGGATGACTGGGAAATCAAGTGGGGCCTGAATCCGCACGACCCGAGCGATACCGCCCAGGATCTCAATGGCAATGGGATCAGCAATCTGCTGGAATACCAGTGCGGCCTGGATCCCGCCGACCCGACCCGACCCACGATTCGTTCGGTCGTCGCGAACTCCCTGGCGGACGAAGTGGTGGTCACCTTCTCCAAGCCCATCTTCGCCGGCTCCGGCATCCCCAACGATCCTCGGGATGCGACGATCGCCACGAATCTGGCCAACTACTCGATCAGTCCCGCTCTGGCCATCACCGGCGTGGCCGTGGAGGGTAACGTCGTGACACTGACCACCGCCAAACCAACCCCCGGGGTCACGGCCTATACGCTGACTGTCAATAACGTGAGGGATGTCAATAACTGGCCGGTGGCGCCGAACACCAGCGTGACCTTCTCCTTGGGTGCCGCCTCCGCCAGCGCGCAACCACAGATATACCGCTGGTTCACCATCGCCGGGGTGGCGGGGTATACTGGAAGCACTGATGCCACCAACCGGCTCATTCGCTTTCACGCACCCTCGGGCGTCGCGCTGGACCGTGACGGCAATCTCTATGTCGGGGACGCGCGCAACACCACGATCCGCAAGCTCACCCCCGTAGGGACCAACTGGGTGTCGAGCACCATCGCCGGAAAGGCCGGGAACCCCGGCAGCGCTGATGGCACCAACAGCGCCGCTCGGTTTGGATTGGCTCCCGCTGGCGATTACTGTTTTGGTCCGTTGGCAGTCACCGGCGACGGCACCGTTTTTGTGGCGGACTACATCAACCACACCATCCGGAAGGTCACACCCATCGGGACCAACTGGGTGACCACCACTATCGGCGGCGTGGCTGGGCAGCCTGGCCCCAACGATGGCACCAACAGCGACGCTCGGTTCTACCTCCCCAATAGTGCCGCGGTGGACAAAGCGGGCAATGTCTATGTAACCGACGGCAACAACACCATTCGAAAGCTCACGCCCGATGGGACCAACTGGGTGACGACGACGATTGCCGGGCTGGCCGGCCATATTGGCACCGCCGATGGCACCAATAGCGCCGCGCGATTTAACTTCAAGAGCGGTCTTGAGACCGCCATCGTGGACAGTGGCGGCATTATCTATGTGACGGACTGTGACAACCACACGATTCGCAAGCTCACACCGGTGGGGACCAATTGGGTGTCGAGCACCATCGCCGGGAAGGCCGGTAGTTCCGGCAGCACCGATGGTGCCAACGGCACCGCTCGATTTAACGAGCCCACGGGCGTGGCGGCGGACAGTGCGGGCAATGTCTATATATCGGAGAACTTTGGCATAACAGTTCGCAAGCTCATGCCGATCGGGACCAACTGGGTAACCGCCACGATCGGCGGGCGCGCCATGACCGGCGGGGCCAGCGACGGCACCAACAGCGCCGCCCGATTCTTGGAACCTATGGGCATGGTGGCGGACAGCCACGGCAACCTCTATTTGGCGGACTTTGGCAATAACACGATCCGCAAGGCCCTGCCCCTGCCAGTCTTTCAAAGCGTGACGCCAGTCAACGGCAGGCTTGAATTGTTCGTGAACGCGGCCCCAGGGCAGACCGTGCAACTGCAATATAGCTCCGACCTGGCCTCAGCCACCTGGACCAACCTGGGCAGCCCGATCACCGCGACTAGCGGAACGATCTCGGCCACCGACACGCTTGGGCCGGACCAACGGCGCTTCTACCGGGTTATCGTGCAGCCGTGAGACAGAATCTCGCGCCAGGCCGATGAACCGATCCAGATGCGCCGAGGCCTACTTCGCCCGCCCGGCCCGTGTGGGGGAGAGGTTGCTACGCTTCGCCCACCGCGCGAAGCGTGTCGGCCTTCAGCGACGCGCTGAGCCGGAACCCGGCGTCGTTTTCGAGTCGCCGAAGCACCGGGCCGACAGCGGCCAGAAGGCCGCTATGCTTGGCGGCTACCAGGACCCCTACCAGGCCGATGATGGGAAGTCCTTCACGCAAAGCCACGGCGCGTCCGACAGACTCGTCAATGAGCAACCGGTCCGCCTTGAGCTCACAGGCCAGAGAGATGGCTTCGGCTTCGCCCGGATCGAGTTCCTGCCGCAGGCGCGAAAGCCGACCCTGGTCCGTGGGGGCAACGCGCTTGAGGAACTCGGGAAGGCCAGCGTGAAACCGGAGCAGTTCGCGCTCGAATGCCGGAGGGATGACCACCTCCCCGAACAAGCGGGGCAATAGCGACTCCTGTTCCACACTGAGAAGGTTCGAGATACAGGACGTGTCGCTAACGACAATCATCGCCGGGCTAGTTCCGCGGCAGCCTGGAGGTCATAGGCGAGATCCTCGGAGGTGTAATTCACTGAGATCCACCGGCGCCCCAGCTCGCGCTGGAACTCAGGGATCGACAGGTCCGCCACGTCGGCGGCGGTGCCGATCGTTACGCGCCCCCCCGAATAAATGCCCACCGCAAGGTCCAGCCGTACTTGTTGAGAGCTGAGCTTGGCCTCCACTCGGCTTGGCAATACGACGTTCACACCATGTATCTACCGCGGAATGACCTGCTTTTCAATGCCCAAATGGCCGCTGCGGCCAAGGGGCGGACGCCAGCGTTATGGGACCGGAGCTTGGCTGGCAGGGTCCGGTTCCACTTCCAGCTTCGCCGGAATTGCGACCGCCGCCGGAATGGGCGGATAGGGAGGCAGGTCCCAATCGAGGTTCATTTGCGCCAATTCCTGGCGGATGAGGCGCAAGTCCCAGAGCCGCACTTGCTGGTCCGCCTGCACAGCAGCCACGCGGCTGCCGTCGGGGCTGAAGGCGAATCTCTGAATCCCGACTAAACCTGGCGCCTCCAGAGTTGCCAGAGGTTTCCCCGTCAAGGTCTCCAGGAGTTGAATCTTGTTCCCATCCAAGGTCCTTGCCACCAGACGGCTGTCGGGGCTGAAGGCGGTGAAGTTCCATTGGAAGATGGGATGGCCGGGCATGGCCGGACCTTTAGGCAGCCAGGACCCCACTTCCCAGAGTTGATACTCGCTGGAACTGGTTGCGAGCCAACGGCCGTCGGGACTGAAGGTCGCCTGCGCCCTGCCCGGCATTTGCAGCGTTCGCACTAAATCGGCGGAACGAGCATCCCACACCTTGACCAAAGAATTGTGCCAGGAAGCGGTCGCCACCCAGCGGCCATCCGGGCTAATGGCGATACGGTCAGCCGCGCGATGTGGGCGAAGCGACACCGGCTTGATGGACGGGTTTTGCAGGTCGAGAACAACGGCTTCCCCTTCCGACTCCAGCGCCAGGGCCAGGTAGCGGCCATCCTGGCTGAGGGCAGCGCCAACCACGTCAGGCTTCACGAACAGCGGAGTCGGTTTGCCCAACCGGTAAGCTGATGAAGCTCCCTCGCCGGTCCGCTGCACGGCGCGGCGGTTCGCGCCCCCGGACCGGTCCGTGACGATCAGACTCCGCCCGTCCGGGTGAAAAAGGTGAGTGTCACACCCCTTCAGCAGAAACGAGCCAAGCTCTTTGCCGGAGAAGGCATCCCAAAAACGCACCTGGTTACCGCTCCCGGCAGCGACAAGCTGTCCGTCAGCACTAAACTCCGGACCTGAATAATAAAGTCCCGAACGCTCGGAGGGTTCGACAAAAAGCAAGCGGCATTCCTGGCGGGAAGCGACTTCCAGGGTGGCGTGACGGTTGATCTCCCACAGGCCTGACAAATGCCGGTCATCCGGGCTGAACTGGAGTTGCCAGGAACTCCCGGGATGGTTCGCCACCTCTCGCCCCGTCGCCACATCCCACAGCCGGACCAGACCCTCAAAGCTGGAGCTGGCAAGCAGATCTCCCGCATGGTCGAACACCACATTCACAATGGTCCAGGAGTGCCCTTCAAGCGCTGCCTGTCGCTGACCGGTCAGGGCATCCCAGAGGTAAATGCGACGATCCAGGCAAGCGGTGGCCAGCCGCCGTCCATCGTCACTCCACGCGGCAGAACTCACGCCCCACGGACACGCCAACGCGCGGAGCATCCGGCCCGAGTCAAGGTCGCGGATTTCCACCGTCGAATTGTCTTCGCTGCAACAGGCCAACTGGGTGTTGCTCGGATTCCCGATCAGGACGCTAAAGCGCCTTCCCGCGGAGAGTCGTTTCACTTCCTCGCCCGTGCCGAGATCATAAGCAGAAATCGTCCCATCCAGACCACTGCTGAAGAAGAAGCGGCTGTCGGCGCTGAAGTTGCCCGCCAGATAAAAAGGCGACTCCTGGGACCCGGCTTCTTGCTGGAGCACGCGGGCGACCGGTTTTTGCCGCTCCAAATCCCATACCCAATCGGCCTCCCACGCTGGGCGCTCCCCCTCGCGATCATGCCAGTAACGAGCCTGCAAATATCTGGAGTTCAGACTAAAAACGCGAATCAGCTCCACCGTGAAACCGGGAGCGGGCAGGATCCCCAGCACGCGATCGTCTGACGCAGCGCGGATCACGATGCTGCCATTGGTGCCCTCGACCGCATACTTTTGCAGGTCATAGTCATAGCACACCCACCCATCGGCAGCGTGCCCATTGAGAATCGCCTCTTTGGACACGCGCAAGTCGGCGACCGCGAGGCAAGCGATGGCTTCGTTGCGAACCGCGAGGTCCCGGCGGATCGCCGCCGCTTTGCTGGCCGCGTCCAGGCTGGCAAATCGCTGGCCTTGCCGGCGGCTGGCCCGGAGGGCCCGGGCTTCCATCAGGTAGGACCCCCGGAGTTTTTCTGTGGCATCGTTCTTGGCCTTGAGGATTTGCCGGTTGTCGCGTTGGATACGAATGGCGGCCACCGTGGCGACGCCCAAAGCAAGGAGAAGCCAGGCGGTCACTACCAGAACCACGGCAAAGACGAGTTTGTTGCGTCGGACCATCTTCTGGAACCGATCGAGCTTGCTCGGCGGGCGGGCGACCACGGGTTCGTTGTTGAGATGCCGCTTGAGGTCCGCCGCCAACCCGTTGGCCGTCTCGTAACGGCGGGTGCGGTCCTTCTCCAGGCATTTCATCACGATCCAGTCCAGGTCGCCCTGGAGTAGATGGACCAGCCGAGAGCTATCGACTGAGCGCCGTTTAGCGGTCATCGTTAATTGCTCGCCTGGCAGCGTCGCCAGCTTCGTGCTCGGGCGCACGGGCTCCGTCTCCCGAATCGTTTTGCGCAGCGCGTCGAGGCCCAACGCCATTAACTCCTTCGTATCAAACGGCGTGCTGCCCACCAGCAACTCGTACAGCAACACTCCCAGGCTGTAGATGTCGCTCCGGGTATCAATGTCCAACCCGCTCATCTCCGCCTGCTCGGGACTCATGTAGGCTGGCGTCCCAATGAACTGATGCAGTTGCGTGTAAACCGTCGCCTCGGTCAAACGTCCCTCGGTCGCCTTGGCGATGCCGAAATCAATCACCTTAGGCACCGCCACTCCGTCGTGCAGGGTCACCAGGATATTCGACGGCTTGATGTCACGGTGAATGATGCCCTTTTGGTGGGCATGCTGGATCGCCTGGCAGACCTGGATGAACAGCTCCAGCCGCTGCCGGGTGCTGAGGTTCGCCTCATCGCAGTAGTCGGTGATGCGGATGCCCCGGACCAACTCCATCACGAAGTAGGGCCGGCCCTGGGCAGTGGTTCCGGCATCGAGCACCTTGGCGATGTTCGGATGATCCATCATCGCCAACGCTAGCCGCTCCGCCTCAAACCGCGCCACCACTTGCCGGGTATCCATGCCGAGTTTAATCACTTTGAGGGCGACCCGGCGCCGGAGCGGCTCGGTCTGCTCGGCGACATAGACCACCCCGCACCCGCCTTCGCCGATCTTCTCCATCAGCTTGTAAGGACCGATCACCGTCCCGACGCCTTCGGCAGCCAGAGCCTCCTCCCGGACGGTTACCGTGGGAACAGAATTGATCTGGGGAGCCCCGGGAACCGCACCCTCCGTCTCCAGTTCGGGAAGGAACGCTCCGGCGGCCTCGTGAGCGTGCAGAAGTTCCTCGACCCGCTGGCGCAGAAGGGCGTTGCCGGCACAGGCCCCATCGAGATAGTAAGCCTGTTCCCCGATCGGCAGCTTGCGGGCGATGTTAAAAATAGCGGCTACCCGCTCGGGCGTCATGCTCATAGGCTCATTCGCATTTCAGCATTCAAGGTTCACTTCGATCACCACTTATCAATGCGAAATTTCCCGGGCAAAAGGGGGGAAGAATGTTTGAAACAAATCGTGCGGGGGGGGGACAGCAAGTTCCGTGTATGGAGCCGGTGGCTAAGTGCAGAAGTGCTTGATGCGCGAAAAAGCGGCAGGGGACAGCCGCACTCCAAGACGCTGCCGCGCATTCCGGGACACCTCGGCCGTCCGCCAGGTCTTGGAGTGCGGCTGTCCTCTGCCGCTTTCACATCGCTTATCAATGCAGGTAGTCATTAGCTTGTCCCTTTCACGCTACCGCAGCCTTGGGGTCGCCCTGACAGACCGCCCCCAGAAGATGAGTCACGTCACTCATGGTTCAAATAAGTATCAAATGTGGTCCGCCGGAGCCAGAATATTCGGCGTCAAATGACCCGAGGTTAGGGCCTATTCAAGAAAGGGGCGGGGACGGCCTCGTCCCCGTGTCTTGCGGTTCACTTCCCAGGAGCCGGGGACGAGGCCGTCCCCGCCCCTGGCTTGCGCCTTCTTGAATCCGCCCTGACCCGAGCTTCCAAACGCCGCACCGGGGAGCGGGTTTCGGTCAGTTCCCGGCCCACCTTTAGCCGCCCTGATAAAAAACATAAAAATAATTCCCCCTTTCTTCCCCGAAATTTCGCATTGAAGGATGACGGGCGATCGTTTTCGCCCGCCAACAACAAAAACTAGAACATACAAAGATGAACATAATGAAGAACCAATTCGTTACTTCCGAGGGCATGACCCCCTCGGCTCCAAGGACAACGACCGGTTTGGTCACCGGCCAGCCGGCGACCGCGCAACCCAACCCCTCACGAGGCTCCTCGAAGCTTCGCCGAGCTATCGGCCCGCTCTTGGCTGCTGCGGCCACGCTGCAAGCGGCTGTAGTCCTCGGCGGGCCGCCAGCCTACACGTTCAAGCCCATCGCGTTTGTGGGCGGCCCGACCCCGGGCGGCAGCACGTTCAACGGTGACTTCGAACCCAGCGGAATGAACAATCGAGGCGAGTGCGCTTTCGTGGCCGATTACGAAGTCAATGGCGTTGAGGGGGAAGGGATCTTCATCGGCGGGGCTGGCGAAGGCCTGCGGCAAGTGCTCGGTTTCGGCCAACCCGCACCCGGAACCGGGGGAGGGGTCTTCGGTCCGTGGGAGGAGGGAAACCTCGGCTTCAACGATGAGGGCGACGTCGCCATCCTCTTCACGCTTGACCCGTTCACGCACTGGTTGACCTGGCTTAACGGCTTTTATGCCGGAGTGTGGCGCTACTCTCACGAGACTCAGCAGTTGACTCCGGTCGTCGTGCCTGGCGACCCGATCCCGGGTCTCGGAGGTGACACTTTTAAGGGCATAGGGCTTGACGTGAGCATGAACAACCAGGGAACGATCGCCTTTGAAGGTATCGTGAGCGTGGATCCTCTGACGTTGGGGACGGACGGACCCGTGGATACTATGACGGCGGGAGTGTTTGTGGCCAGCAAACACGGAAGGATCAGCCCTGTGGCGCTTCCGGGCGGCCCCGCTCCCAACGGTGACACTTGGGACAGTGCCGTCAACCCGTCCATCAACGCGGCGGGTGATATGTCGTTCGGCGCAAAAACCTCCGGCGCGATAGCGGCAGGACGGGGGGAGTCTATTTACCTGAGAAGGGCCGCGACGGGCGAGATCCTCGCTGTCGGGAAAGCCGGCACCCCCGCGCCCGGCGGAGGCATGCTGCTGGCCGGTGACGAGTCCAGAATCAATGATCGAGGTGATGTGGTCTTCACAGGCTATCTGGACGGTGAAGCGATCAGTCCCGTGGGGGGCCCCGTCGGTGCTTTCCTTTACAGGGACGGGACCCTGGTCCGCGTCGCGGGCCCTGGCGACGCCATGCCGGGCGGCGGCCATCTCGCTTTCGTCTCCGGTTACCTGAATAACATCGGGCTAAACAATTCGGGAACGGTGGTTTTCACCGCCGGTCTGGATACTGTTGGAGACGAAGGGCTTTACGCCTGGTCTCACGGTTCACTCCATCTCATCGCCAGGACCGGCACCGTCATCCCCGGACTGGGAACCATCCTCAGCCTGGAAATGGGCAGTGGGCTAAGTCCATCCGGCTATCCCGCCGGTTCCGGAAAACTCAATGAACGGGGGCAACTCGTGTTCGGCTGCACTTTGACCGACGGCCGCGCCGTGCTGCTGTTGGCGACCCCGACCGGAGTGAAGTAACCTCCGAAAAGGAGTCGGCGTGGTTGAAGCGCACAGGGCCTCCTCAGAGCTGATGGGCGCCTAAGCAATCCCTCGGATCAGCTCCGCCGGCACACGGTTTGCAGGCGACTGGTCCAGAGTGTTCAAGGTCAAGACCGGCGGCACGGACCTCGCGACCGTGCCCCGGTCGATAAACTGGCATCCCAAAAACAGCAGTTGGAACCACGGATTTCGCGGATAACACGGATAAGACAGTGAGAGCCTCGGATGACATTAATGCTGGGCGTTTGCGATCTCGTGGAACAACCAGGCCCGGGCGTGGGCGGAGTCGTCTTTGGCGGCGTCCCTGGAGATGCCCAGGACCTCGGCTGCTTCTTGCAGGGTCATGCCCATGAAGTATCTCAACTTCACCAGTTCGGCCTGCCGCGGGTGCAAGGAGGCCAGTTTGTCGAGGGCTTCGTCCACCGCGAGGAGTTGGTCGTCAGGGGTCGGGCAGGCCAGGTCGATTCCCTCCAGGTCCACCCGCTGCTGCGCGCCGCCATGCCGCACGGCGCGCTTGCGGCGGGCTTTCTCGACCAGGATGCGCCGCATGGCCTCGGCGGCCGCGGCGAAGAAGTGGGCGCGATTTTCCCATTTCTGGCTCTGGTAGCCCGCCAGACGAAGCCAGGCTTCATGCACCAAGGCGGTGGGCTGCAACGTATGGCCGGCAGCCTCCTGGGCCATCCTGGCCGCCGCCAGTTGGCGCAACTCCTCATAGACCAGCGGCAGCAGTTGGTCCGCAGCTTTGGGATTGCCCTGACAGACCGCCTCCAGAAGCTGAGTCACGTCGCTCATGCCTTAAATTAGTAACAAATGTAGGCCGCCGGAGCCAGAATTATTCGGCTATAGATGACCCGAGGTTACCATGGGTTACCTGGGTTATTTCCAAAAGCGTGAATCTGCGATTATCCGCGCCCAGATGCGGTTCATTAGTAGATGCAGAGGTTTACGAGCGCGCCCGGCCCCCACTTAGACGCCCTCATAAAATAAATAAAAATAGTTCCCCCCCTTTCTTCCCGAAAATACGCATTGAAGTATGGCGGGCGAGTGGTTTCGCCCGCCAAACAACTAAAACGGCAGCCTACAGAGACTAGTACGATGAATAGGATCAGAAGGATGATGACGGCGGCGGTGCTGGCAGTGGCCAGCTTGCTGTGCCCGGCTCCAGCGCACGGGGACTTGTTCAAGCTGGACTTTGGCACGAGTACCAATGGCGCCGCCAGCATGACCCAGAACCAATGGAATGTGTTCGGGACTTGGCTCTTCAAGGACTTCACCAATGGCATCGCCACCTGGCGCCTGACGGACTGGTCGCCAGACCACAACACCAACGTGACGCTGACGATCACGGACAACGCGCCCCTGGCCAAGCAAATCGGCGCCTGGCCGGCGACGGGTATGGAAGGCGAGGACACCAGCGGGACCGAATTGGACGTGGTCTATGACGGCATCCCCGTCGTCCTCAAGAACGCCTTTATGTTTCGTTATGGGGAGCTTGGGGATTTTGCCGGGACCGAAATGCTCTTCCGTTTCGCCAACCTAAGCCCGGGTCATTACAACGTGACGTTGTTTGAAAGATACCACCACATCGACCTAAACGGGCAGTACGGCAAAATCTGTGTGGATGACATCAACGGCAAAAAGGAGCCCGCCGATCAGAACACCGGCGACTTCTCGGCCACCCGCGTGGAGAAGGGGGTGGGCGTCCCCGCCCTGCGGGGGAATCCCAAGACGGTGTCCGTCGATATCCGGGCCGGCGATTACCTTTGGATCGCGTACCTGGAAGACAATCATGGTGGCGTCAGCGGGATGATCATCCGCTCCGTGGCGACGCTAGTGGATACCGACGGCGACGGCCTGCCGGATTACTGGGAAACCGAGCACGGACTGAACCCCAATGATCCGTCCGATGCCACCAAAGATTTCAACGGCAATGGGATCAACAATCTGCTGGAATACCGGTTGGGCCTGGACCCGACCGACACCAACAAGCCCGCGATCGTTTCGGCCGTCGGGGACTCCGTGGAGCAGACGGTGACCGTCACTTTCTCCAAGAATCTCTTCAGAGGCCCGGCCTTTGCGGACGATCCCCGGAATCCGACGCTGGCCACGAATCTGGCCAACTACTCTATCCGTCCCCCGCTGGCCATCACGGGCGCGGCCGTGCAGGGCAACGTCGTGACGCTTTCGACGACCAACACCATCCAGCCCAAGACCGCCTATACCCTGACCGTGAAAAACGTGCGGGACGTGAACAACTGGCCCGTGGCGCCCGATACCCACGCCGCCGTCACCTTTCTGCCCGATCCCATCGGCCCCCTGGCACAGCGGTACCGCTGGATCACCGTTGCCGGCGCGGTGGGGCAGTCGGGCACGGACGACGGGACCAACTCCGCCGCCCGGTTCAACTCTCCTTGGGGCATCGCGCTGGACAGCGCCGGCGCCCTCTTTGTCGCGGACTCATATAACCACACCATTCGCAAGCTCAACCGCGAGGGAAGCAACTGGGTGACGACTACCATCGCCGGTTGGGGGGGGAGAAGCGGCGGTGACGACGGGACCAACTCCGCCGCCCGGTTCAACTGTCCCAATAGCATCACCCTGGATGCCGCGGGCTATTTGTACGTGGCGGACCTCACCAACAACACGATTCGCAAGATCATCCCGCTGGGGACCAATTGGGTCACCACCACCATTGCCGGCGTGGCGGGACAGACGGGCAGCACCGACGGCACCAACTCAGGTGCGCGGTTCAACAGCCCCTCGGACATTGCGATAGACAAGGCGGGCAATCTCTTTGTCACCGATAGCGCCAACAATACCATCCGGAAGCTCACCCCGGTGGGGACTAACTGGGTCACAACCACCATTGCCGGGAAGGCGGGGCCCCCTGGCACCGAAGATGGCACCAACAGCGCGGCGCGGTTCAACCTTGGTAACAACGGCAACTCGTGCGTCGTCGCGGACAATGCCGGCGATCTCTTTGTCACCGACATAGCCAACCACAGGATTCGCAAACTCATGGCGGCGGGGACCGACTGGGTCGCGACCACCCTCACCATAAAGGCGGATCGGCTGGGAGTCAGCCAAGGCCTCAACAGCGACGTCTGGTTTTTCGAACCCAACGGTCTTGCGCTCGATGCCGGGGGCGACCTGTATGTGGTGCAGAGTGGTTCCTCCGCCGTCATTCGCAAACTGGCCCCCGTGGGCAATGACTGGGTCTTCACCACGATAGGGGGCAGAGAGGGGAGCCCCGGCGCCGCCGACGGCACCAACAGCGCCGCTCGGTTCCGGGCCCCTGGGCTGCTGAAGGTGGATAGTTCCGGCAACGTCTATCTGGCGGATGGGCTCAACCACACGATCCGCATGGGCATCCCCTTCATGCCGGTTATCGAGTGATCCTGCAACTTTGAGACCCAATGGTACATCAAGCTCACGACTTCCTCCAAAGGTGGGTCCGGGTGTTGAGTGGGAGCGCCCGCGTCTGGGAAGGTAGGGACGTCTCGCCGAGGCGTCCCTACCCACCACGACCCAATGACATGTCCGAGATCAATACCGCTTCGTAAAGCTCTTTACAGCCTCCCCGGTCGCTGCTGCCGGGCAAGGACGGTTAACAGCCCTTGGGCCGCCGCTCTGGAGTGCCCAGGATCTGCGTCTGGAGGCCCCAGGGACCGTTTTTAGGGGCGTCGGGCGATTTGCCCTCAGATGGCTGTTTTCGAGTTCACAAATCGCTCTACGGGCCAGCAAGCCAGCATCGCCTTGAGCGGTGAGTCGATCGAATGCCGCAAGAGGGATCACGCCTTCATTGGGCGTAGATCGTGACCGGTCCACCGACGGGAATGAGCTGGACCGGTTTATTGATTATGATCGATTCGTGCTGCACACCGCTCATGATTTTGATGGTCTTCGCCGGAGTCGCGGTGTTCAGTGTTGCGGCGGCGGTGCCCAGGGTGCGGTAGGGCTGGGCGAAATCGCCTGAATTGTTGCCGTAATTGAAGTTCACCCACACCTCCTCGCCCGCGTAATCAACCTCTCCCGTTTCCGAGGTTCTCACGGGGTGAAACGCATCCCGCATATCCAGCGTGATGGTGGCGCCGGTGTCGGGATTGGCGATGCTGACGAGTCCTGATCCTTGGGCGCTGTTCAGCACGCGGCCCGCGGTGAAGGCGCCGTTGTTTGCTGGCGCGGGATAGAGCTCGGTCGTGCCCAGAATCTGGGCGTCCGGCACCAGCGTAAACTGGATGGTTTGGCCCGACTGGGTAGTGTAACCGTTAACCTGGTTGTTGCCGAGTTGCAGAACGATGCCTCCTTCGGTCCCCAGCACGGCCTGACGGAATTGGTCGAAGCTCAATAGTCCAGGCCCTTGGTGCAGCAGGGTGTCGTAAGCTTCGAGGAATCCGGCGCGCCCCCCGTTGCCATTGTCCACGGTGTAAAGCGCCAGGTAATAGCCCGCTTGGCCGGGCAGGCCCGCGCGATTCACGAAGGTCCAATTCCCCACCACCACCTTGCCCGGATCATTCTGGATAGCGGGGGGAATGTAAATGCTGTCACCGCACGCGAAATCCGGCGCTACGCCCATGTGGACTTTCGTTGTGTCCGTGGTGTACTCCCCGAACTGGATCAAATCGGAGAGTGAACGGCCGTGGCTGGCAGGCATGAAGAACGTCGGCATGGCCACGCCCAGGTCTGACGAACTGCCGTTTATGGCGTTCTGAACCAGCAGGGCCAGGAAAGCCTCTGGGAGTCCGCCCAGGCCGATGGAAATGGCAGCGACGATGACCTCCGCAGCGGCCTTGATGTCCGCGCGATAGCAGTAACTGGTGGCCCGCCCGCCGGCGGATATCAAATAACTGGGCGAGCCCGCGTACAGCTCGTCCGCGTACTCGCTGTTCCCGGCGTCGTGGTGGAAGTATTGATAGAACCGCCGGTTCGATGGTTTGGCGAAGAGGTCCAGGAGCGGCGCGGGCACCCGGTAATCACACAGGCCCGCGTGGACCATTTCCCAATTATAGTTGCCGGGCAGATGCCCCGCGGCCAGGGGCGGATCGGAGAAGAAGATTTGGGTGTTGCCGGACAGCATGGCGTAAAAGGCCCCCTGGGGATCGGGCTCGTAGGGGTCGGTCGAGCTTCCCGCGCAGCAGATGTTCTGGAGCAGGGGCGCACCCAGGAAATTGCCCTGGATCGTGGGCCCGTAGTGAGCGAGTTCATTGCGGCGGCGGTAGGGAGGTGCGCGGCGCAAATCGCTGCTCGAGACCGCGACCTTGGCCGAAACATAATCCAGCACCATGCGCGCCGCGGTCCGCACACGGTCGTCATACGCGTAGGTCGCCAGGTTCAGCAGCGCGGACATGGTGTAGTCCTGGTAGGGCCGGCCGTTGTATTCCAGGAAATCGTTCTTCAGGTAGCCTTGCAGCGCGTGCAGGATCCAATCCGTGGTGTTGGGCGCCCCCTGGTCGGAGTTTCCATTGCGGATATTGTCATACGCCTGGTTTGGATTCTGTTGATAGAGGAGCTGGTTGATGAGGTACCTCGCCACTTCGATTCCAATCAAATGATTCTCGGTTTCGGGGATATCCACGATGTCCGTGATATGAATGAACTCCGACCAGTAGCTCTCGGTTTGCCCCACCGCGGAGCGGCCGGTGGGCAGGCCGGAGCGAGTTGCCTGCGTGAGCAGCGTGTTCATAAAATAGTTCAGCACGCCGGGTGGCAGGTTGTTGTAGTAACGGTAGATCAGCGGGATGTAGAACTGCAGGCAAGTCTCGTAATCGCCCTGGAAGAAAGGTGACATGTCGGTGCCTTCCTGGCCCACCGGGTGGGCCAGAATGGTATTGTAGGTATTCACCCGGCGCGCCTGCCCGGGATCGTCGTTGAAGTACTCCGGGTAGGCCCAGTTCGCCAGCAACCAGGATTGGTAGCCCTCCCCATTGACCGCGTTGTCCGAAGGCGCGGCCTGGTTGGCGGCTTGCATGATGGCGGCGGCGGCCCGGGCATTAAACTGTTGGAGAGAAGTGGCCGCATCTGTGGCCAGGGGCACACTCGACAGATTGATGGCGCCGTCGGCTGCCATGAAAGCGCCCGGGGCCTGTGGCGTGGGAGGCGCATAAATGTACAACGGCGCGATCGGATACGGACTGGCGCTCACGGCAATCGGCGCCGCCGCCAGCGCGGCGGCCAGCAGCCTATGCCAAAGACGAATGTGGATTGAATTCATAGACACGGCGTGGCCTGCTCACTGAAGGGTTACCAGCACCAACACCAGTCCGCGGCCCTCTTTGAGCCCGCTCATCGCCTTGCCCAGAATGGCGCCCTGGGCGCGAGTATGGTCCCCCACCTTCATAGCGTGGCCGGGGGTCTCCGAGGTCGTGAGCAGATCACCCGGTTTAATCGTGCCGTTCGAGGCATCGGCGAGCACATAAACGCGCCCGGATAGCGCGACGTTTTGCCCGCCGTCGTTGACCCCTTCCTGGCGCAGGGAGATGCCGGGGTTGACGCCATTGGCACCACTGACAATGCCCGCTACCCGGGTGTCGTAGGATCGTGAACTTAACCGCAGTTCGCCGGGATGATCCTCGTCAATCACCACCACCGAGCCCTTGGGAAGCTCGCCGCCACCCACCTTGAAAGGCTCGGCGACGTCGGCCCCGCCGGTAATGGTCAGCGCGCGAGTGCTGGTCATTCCGCTGACCTCCAGCGCGGCGCCGGCTACGTCCGCCCCGCCGATGAGGGCGAGGGAGTGCGCCTGAGCGGTGCCGTTGACTTCGAGTGTCTTCTGCGGGTTCAGCGTGCCGATACCGACGTTGCCGCCAGGCGAGTTCAAAGCGAGCGAGAGCGGCTGCATCTTGCTGTAGTTGTATCCATAAATAACGCCCGCCGTGCTGCCGAACCGCTCGAGGAAGACACCCTGCGCGGTGCCGTAATTCGGGCTGGAGGCCCCGGTTACCGCCAGGCCTCCGCTATCCACCCGCAATCCTCCCGGCGGCGTCTCGGCCGTGCCGACGCCGACACCCCCGATGGCCCGTACCAGGAACTGGTTGCCCGCGCTGCTGGAAAATGGAGCACCCCAGGAA
>Ga0118677_10003621_pt1 | contig 29004 bp, 30 predicted proteins | sample AliMusrvi5mmetaG_FD_86154 | JGI IMG/M metagenome (GOLD analysis project Ga0118677, IMG submission 86154) | reverse complement strand
AAGATAACACAATAATTTTAAAATTTCAACGTTATTACAGAAAATAGTCATAAAAAATGTTGTATAGCCGTATGGCAGATTGTTGCATCGCTGCATTGTTGAATTGTTGCAATGCTAAATGGCTGTTAAAATAACAATAGAACAATTAAATAGTAGAACAATTAAACAATTAAACATTTCAAACCCTTAAACCCTTCAAACCCCACGCCCATGTAACACCATCTACCCATAATTTTAAAATTATTAAACCACCAAAGTACTCCGGCGTATTTATTCGCTTAGGAACTCTTTGTAAAAAATTAAAGATTATGGAAACAGATGAAAATTCAGAAAGACAAAGACAAGTCAGTCTTTTCAGGGCAGGAGACAAAGATTTGCTGGAGACCATTTACGGCAAATTTCTTCACTCATTCATTTACCTTTATGTAATAACGTGCAACTGTCAAATTGAAGATGCCAGAGATGCGTTTTCCAAAGCAGTGGAGGAAACTTATATTAAAATAATAAGCGACATGGATTTCATATTGACAAGCTCGCTTGAAACCTACATTTTTCGTGTTGCCAGAAACAAACTGATAAATATAATCAAATCTAAACTCAGGCTTGAAAAACTTGAAAATAATTTAAACGATATTATTGCAGATGTAAAATCTTTAGAAAACATTGAAGAAAATAATTTCAGAAAAAAATACGTTCAAAATATGCTGAAAATTTTATCCCCGAGGGATAGAAAAATAATTGAACTCAGGTATTTTGAACATTTGCATTGGGCAGATATTGCAACTATCATGGAACTCGATGAGGGATATTTGAGAAATTTGAATCTGAAAATTTTGTGTACACTGAAAGAAATATTTGAGGATAGAATAAATTTTGATGATTTAGGATTGTGGTAATAATATTATTCCATGCGCACTCGTCGGGCTACCAATTACTGTCGGATTACAAATCCTTATAGTAAAACTGAACGGATTAATTAAATCCGTTCCGGCGGCTCACACTCGTCGGGAGACAGAGCGCGAACTTTTTGACGAGCGCTATCAGGGGAGAATGAGGGTGTGTAAGGGGAAAATAAACCGGGAGATAAGTGAGATGAAATTGGAAAATATAAAATGTAAAACTCAACCTAACTTTGAACCTTACAAACCTTACAAACTTTACAAACTTTACAAACTTCAAACCACCACCGCATCCGCCACGATCTCACTCACCGTTTTTATTTCAACTCCAAGATTATATTCGCGGTTTAGTTCCATGAGTTGGTCAATGCAATTGTGGCAGGGAGTTGCAACGACTTTTGCGCCTGTTTTGCGTATCTGTTCGGCTTTAATTTTTCCAGCTTTGATTCTGCGTTCAGCATATTCTCCCATGGAAAGCATGCCGCCACCACCGCCACAACAATAATTGTCGGCGCGGTTGGGAGTCATTTCAACAAAATTGGTGACCGCATGTTTAAGAATGTAGCGTTGCTCTTCAATTACGCCGCCATTCCTTACCAGATTACATGGATCATGAAGTGTGGTGAGTTTTTGGTTTTTTGAAGGATAAAGTTTTATCCTGTCGTTCCTGATGTAATCAGCAATAATTTCGAGGATGGATAAAGATTCGGCAGAATAGTTTTTCCCTATCCATCGAGGACCTTCCCATCTGAAAGCCCTGAAACCATGCCCGCACTCGGCAAGCGCCAGTTTGCGCGGATGCAATTTTACAATTTCATCAAACATCCTTTTGGTAAGTTCAGCCGCGCCCTCATCATCGCCTGCGAAATAAGGATAGTTTGTAACATCATAAACATTCGTTGACAATGTCCAGCTTTCTTTGGCAGCATAAAATATTTTAGCGACAGCGCTTATCGAAAGAGGAAAGAATTTGGGTTCTCGAGGGTTCAGCGTATATAGAATGTTGGCTCCTTCTTTATCCAGCGGAATAGCAGCTTCCGTATCATTCACTTCCATTTGCAAATCTTCTTCGAGCCATTTCAATGTGTCAATGATATCTTCGCGAAGTATCCCCATATTATTGCCTGTTTCAAGAGCCATTGTTGCAGTTGAAAGAAGTCCTTTGGGCACTTTCTGTACTTCAACCAGCATGGAACGGGCTGTGCGGATAAGGAAAGCAATGTCAATTCCAATAGAGCAATGCATGGTGCAGCGACCACACATGGTACAGGAACCAAAGGCAAGGTCGGTGAGTTCTTCAATTGTCTGTTCATCGAAATCCTTTGCACCTGTCAGTTTCGGGAAATATTTTCCTGCCGGCGTGTGATATCGTCTGTAAACAGCAGCAATGGCATCAATCTTCCTGCCGGGAATGTAATTGGTCTTTTGTTCGCTCAAATAATAATGACATGTTTCGGCACAAAGACCGCAATGAACGCAACTGTTCAGAGAGGAAAGAAGCTTCCCGTCGAGGCGGGATGATAATTTGTCCAGCGCTTTTTTCTGACCTTCACTTAATGTATTTCTGTTTTTCATCATCAATGTGATTTTGCAGGCCAGACGCCGCGTTTACCAAAATATTTTCCGAGATAGATCCGCGAAGTGAAAAAATAAATTGCATGTCTGAGTTTGCCGACAGGCATATAAAGAAACAGTATGGCGGCATATACGAACAATAGTGGAGTGGAAAATTGAAAAAATAAAGTGGCTCCGGTTATTATCTGGAAAGCCGTGACAAGTATGTTGCTAATATAGTCATCAGGATTTGAAAGCTGCCTGAGTTCTTTTTTTATTACTCTTTTTATCAAAATTAATACTCCTGATATTCCTGAAATTATTAAAAATGCAGCAGCCAAATCAATGATAACGACAGGTAGATTAATATTGAAAAATAAAATAAACAATAAGAAAAAACTCAGAAATGTTCCGATATGAAAAATCATACCTGCTGTATAAGTTGGCCAATGCAGATATGCCGATTCTTTCTTCAACGGCGACATAGCGCTTGTGAAAGAATAAGCAATTGCAGAACTTATTTTTCCTTTTGCAACTGCAGGATCGTTGATCCCTTTTTTTAATAATGTTGTAAAAAACATTACCAATGCAGAAATAAAAAACACCCCAAAACCTGCAAGCAGTATCCAGCTATAAACTGTCATCACAATTTTTTTTGACTATTGACCAATGACCAATGACCATTGACTAATGACTATTTTCTTAAACACACCCATCCGGCTTAGGCAACCCAGCAATCTTACACGCTCCTTTTGCCGGTCCCATCGGAAACAATTCATAGATTTCCTTTAAACGCACATTCGTCGTCTGACACATTTTGCGGATCATCGGAGCCATGCTTGTTTCGAGCCAATGACTTCTTATAAAGTGAACAATTGCCCAGTGTTTTTCATTTAATTCGCCGGTTCCATCAGCTCTTGCCAACAGTTGCGCTACCTCATCATTCCATATTTCCGGATGCTGCAGGAAACCATCACCGTCAACTTCAAATTCTTTTCCTTCGATATTCAATATTGCCATAATGTTTGTTTAAAAAGTTTGTTGTTTGTTGTTAGTTGTTTTCAAAATTGCATCATTATTCTAATTACTGTTAGTAAACCATAGTTTTCAATTATTGATTTCACCCTTTTTTCGTAATTCGTATATTCGTAAAGAATTCGTAATTCGATGAAATAATCAAGAGAAGATTGTGTGTGTTTTACTAAGTTTTAATTTTTAGATAGTGATGCTATTTCTTTCACTGCTGCAATTGCAGCATCAATATGCTGTTCAGTATTGAAAGGACCTATGCCAAAACGCACAGTGCCGTGTATTTTGTCAGTTCCCAGTTGCTCATGAACAAGAGGAGCGCATTGCAATCCTGTTCGGCAGGCAATGTTGTGATCCACATCAAGCATAGTTCCCACTTCACTGGCTTCGATCCCCTTTATGTTAAAGCTTAAAACTGAAATATGATTATCCCTGCTGTCGGCGCAGTATGTTGTAACTTTGTCTATGTTCTGCAACTCTTTTCTGAGTTTATCCCAGAGTGAAATTTCCTGTTCGTGAATTTTCTCAATGCCTTTTTCACGCAGCCATTTCTGGCCGGCATACAATCCTGCAATTCCTACAATATTCTGTGTCCCGCATTCCAATCGGTAAGGAAATTCATCGAGATGAAATTTATGAGCAGAGCGAACACCTGTGCCTCCATAACGCGAAGCTTTAATGTCAACATGATCTGCCACACACAAACCACCGATACCTGTTGGTCCCATCAGGCATTTGTGCCCTGTGAATGCAATCATATCAATGTTCATTGCCTGCATGTCAATCTTTACAATCCCTGCCGACTGGCTGGCATCAATAGCAAACAAAATTCCTGCTTTCCTGCAATGCTTGCCAACTTCTGCAATAGGCTGAACAGTGCCTACAACATTTGAAGCATGATTCAGAATAACCATTTTGGTGTTTTTCCTGAAGGCTTTTTTCACATCATCGGGGTTGATGTATCCCTTTTTATCAAAAGGAATATAAGTAACATCAATCACACCATCATGAAGTTTGTGATATAGCGGACGCAGAACAGAATTGTGCTCAAGATTGCTTGTAATAACATGGTCGCCCTTGCTGAGAATCCCTTCAATGATCATGTTCAGGGAATCGCTGGCATTGTAACTAAAAGTTAAACGGTTTGGATCATCACCATTGAAAAATTCAGTAAGCATTTTCCTTGTGGAATACACTGTTTCTTCAGCAGCGAGGCACATGTCGTAACCGGCACGGCCAGGACTAACCCCATGTGTTTTGTAGTATTCAAACATGAAGTCGTAAACTTCTTTTGGCTTCGGAAATGCCGTAGCGCTGTTATCAAGATAAATTAAATCTTCCATTATTCAGGATAAAATTATTGTCAATTTGTGTTTGTTTTCAGGGACAGCAACAGGTGTTACTTTCTTTGCGGATCAACTCACTGATGAAACTGAAAGCAACATTGGAAAGTATCTTCTCAGTTGTAACTGCAATTTCTTTTCCTTTTCCGGTGAAATAATTTTTCAGTTCATCACTTTCCAAGCTTGAAATTATGAAGTCACAGCCGGATAAAGTATTGTTTACACTTTCAAGATTGGCTTCTTCATTCATGTTGGCAGCTTTGAATTGTTTGTTCTGCAAAAAAATCTCTCCTGTGATCTTTCCACATTCCACTTCAATTATTTTGAAGAATTCACAACTTAGCAGGTCATCAGAAATATTGATCCTGTCGCTTGTCGGTATTGCTATTTTTATGATCATTTTCAGTAATTTTTAATTTTTAAAAATCCGTTGTAATGAGCCTTGTGTTTTATTACAATCAACGTTTGCAAATTTCCACAGATTTTCAATGAGCTGTCTTAAAACCCCTGTGATATTCATACTTGCATCATGTGCTATAAATCACATTGACCAATGTTATTTAGCAAATGTTGGTGTTATACGGATTTTTATTAAGACCTTTGTAGTAGTTCTTTTCTAAGAACATTTATCATTATGAGTCCTTTTGAAAATACCGGAAAATGTAATTGTGTTGATTGCAAAGACAAATCATGCGCAGCTTCTGTGCTTACACTGAAACAGCTTGAATTATTAAATAGCAACAGCAAAGAAGTTGAGTTGAAAAAGGGTGAGGTGATACTTCATTCCGGTGCTTTGAATTCGCATATTGTTTACCTGAAAACAGGCTATGTTAAGGAATACCTGAACAGCCCGAACAGCAAATCATTGATCATTCAAATCATAAAGCCTCATTCCTACCTGGGATTGCATTCTCTCTTTGGTGACAAGGTGAATCATTATTCTTATGCCGCATTGCTGGACCTGAAAATATGCTACATAGATATTGATATTTTCAAACGCCTGGTGAAGGAAAGCGGTGATTTCTCTTTTGAATTGCTGAAATATCTGAGCAAAGAAAGCCTGCAGGTGAATTATAATTTTATCAAGCACAGCCAGAAAAATACCAATGGCCGTTTTGCAGAGATGCTTATCTATTTGTCAGAACAGATCTACGAATCCAATTCATTTGAGATAAACTTAACAAGGCAGGAATTGTCAGAACTGATAGGTATTTCAAGAGAAAACACAGCAAGAATAATCACGCAATTCAAATCGGAAGGGATCATCAACATCACCGATAAAAGAATAAAGATACTCAACATGGACCTCGTAAAACAGATAAGCAAAAATGGGTAAGAACGTGGAATGTCATTGGTCAATAGTCATAAGTCAATGGTCAAAAGTCATTCCGCGAAACGCGCTCATGCAATCTTATCGTTTTCATGTTGATTGAAATTGACCAATGACTATTGTTGGCTATCTACAGACTTTTGACCAATGACCAGTGACCAATGACCAATGACCAATGACCATTGACTTTATTATCCCTTGTCGCTGATTTGTTGCAGCAATTCCTTTTTCAAAATCTTTAGAGAACTCGAATCAAGTTCGATATTTTTTTCATTGTTCATGTCAGTGAGCACCCTGCTTAAAATTGAAACTCTGATAATGTTGGAAAAAGAAATTACTCAAATACTTTTTCAAACCACCTCTTCAAAGTAGCAATTGCAGGAGGGTTTTTCTGTATAACTGCATTTACGAATTTCTTGAAATCTTTATCTTCACGGATTTCATTTCTTTTTGAGGCATTGCATAAAGACTCAAAAGAATCATATCCATAATCAGAGGGATTGATCCCATTCTCTTCAGCCAATTGTAAAATCCATTTTTCAAAAGCTGGGCAGACAAATATCAAATATTTATTGGAATTGGAATGTTGTTTTATTAAAAGTCCCTGATCAGTTACTTTATCTTCACGGGTGATTGTGAATTCATCGCAATAATTATATGTTCTTTTGAATTTATCACTATCAATTAATCCAATAATAAATCTGGTATCATCATCAAATTCTTCAAGCGCTTTTAAAACTTCTGTTTTTCCATTTCGATGTCCGGGTTTCCCTCGCTGCATAATTAATTCTACCAATAAAGTATCGGCATTGCACTCCGGAATTATTCTTTTTACCTCTATCATCCCTGTGATTATTTCTTATGTTCGAAAGCAGGTAAATTGTAAAACAGATCAATTCCTGTTTCCATAATGTTTGTAACTTCTTCCGATGATAGTTCTTTAATTTTGGTTTCATAGTTTTCATAAGTGCAAACAAATATTGCTACATCATCATGAGAACATTGCTCAATGAAAGGTGTGAGAATATAAGGGCTGTGAGTGGTTATGAAAAATTGGTTGTTCTTGCTTTCTATCATTTTTTCCGCCAACAACGAAATGTAAGGAGGATACGAATGAGCTTCCGGTTCTTCAAATAAAAGAATTGATTTATCATTTGTTTCAATGGCTGCCAGGTGAAATATTATTCTTTGCAATGTATCAGCTGATAAAGAAAATGGGACTTTATAAACCCTGTTCTTAACTCTTTTTTGAACACTTAAACTGCTTTCTACTGTATCTAGCAAAAGGTCCAAACCATAATTTGTAAAAAAAGCACTCACTTCATCAAAAAGGGTTGGATTACTCTCCAAAATAGAAACAAGATTATCACCATAAGGTGGTCTTAAAAATAAAGTGTAAGGACTTGTAAGTTTAGAAAGAGATTTGAAAATATATCTTTTTATTGCAACGCTGTATGATAGATCAAAATTTCTATAATTAGCAGCCGAAGTAAAATTTTCACCTTCTCTGAAAGAATGATAAAAAGGCATTACTTTAGGCAGTCTATTTGTAGTGTCTTTAATTGAATCGCGATAATTGTCAAAAGTTTTTATTATTTCATTCAAATTAATTGCTTCCGAATTTTTAAATATTTCAGGAAGATTGTCATCTGGTCCGATAGTAATATCATAAGCATTTATTGAATTCAAGTGAAATCGTAGGTACACTACGCCAATATTTGTCTTCACACTAATAGTGTTTTTTCTATCGTTGTCATAAAACAGGTTGGATGTTTTTTCATACCTGATATAATCCTTCAGAATCGGAATATCCAAAGCGCATGTTGGGGAAACAAACAAACTCAAAGCTTCCAGTATGTTTGATTTACCCACATTAGGTTCGCCTATAAAAACATTTATCCTTTTACAATCAAACTTAGCTTCTTTAATGGATTTAAAATTTTTTATCTCCAGATTCGTTATTCTGTTTTCCATTTTATTAACTCTTTAAGGATTACAAAGGTAAAAATAAAATTGAATGTAAATGATTATCGGTAATGAATATAAGTCAATCGTAGCAAGTTGCGCCATTTTGGTTAGATACTTCAATTCTTTTAAATTTAAAAGTCATCTAATATCATTTTGACCAAAGTCATTATCCCTTTTCACTGATTTGTTGCAGCAACTCCCTTTTCAATATTGTCAGAGAACTCGAATCAAGTTCAATAATTTTTTCATTGTTCATGTCAGTGAGCACCCTGCTTACACTTTCACGTGAAGTGCCTATCAAATCTGCCATATCAGAACGTGTTATTGGTATATTGAAATGATCACTCTCATAAATTTTATCTGAGAAACATAATAAGGTTTCAGCAACAAGACCGGCAATCTGCTTTTGAGCAAGACTGGCATAACGCTGATAATCGAAAAGCTCATTGCGGCAAAGCTCAAGAATAACTTCGTATGCAAAGCGACCGTTCGTATAAATAAAGTTCCTGAAAATATTGCTGTCAATAAAACAAACAGAAGTATCTTCAATTGCAGTAGCTGAAAACTGATTTATTTTTTCTCCCATTGATGTAGGAATTCCCAGGTACGACGGGGCCTTCATGATGCGTAATATCTTTTCATGTGAAGGTCCTTTCATGTGTATTTTCACAAGACCGCTTCTGAGATAAACAACATTTAAGGATAATGCATCCTGTTTAAAAATGATCTCTCCTTTCTTAAAATTCACGCGAGCGCTATTTGTTTCAAGAATTTCAAATTCTTTAATGGTGAGATTCTTTGTTGCTGCTGATTTGATCTGGCAGTCCGAACATTTATGTTGAGTCATGGTTATAGCCTGAAATATATTGCAAAGTTACGAAATTTAGGTGTGACAAATGTCACATATTGCATTGAGTTATCCCACGGACCTTTCTTTACCTAAATGAAATCATTAAGATAATTTTGCATCATAAAAATTTATACAATGGAAATGGATTTTGAAAAACAGTTATCCGACTTACAAAAGAAAGTCAATAAAATGGAAAAAGGCACAAAAGATCAACTGTCAATGGTGGTCTTTTCAGGAGACCTAGATAAAATACTTGCCGCAATGATTATCGCGACCGGCGCCACGGCAATGGATATGAAAGTTAAACTTTTCTTTACTTTCTGGGCGACTGCGGCCTTGCGTGATCCAAAGAAAAAAGTAAATGGCAAGGATTTCATGTCGAAAATGTTTGGAATGATGCTTCCCAAAGGACGCAACAAAATAAAACTGTCAAAAATGAACATGGCAGGGATGGGAACATCAATGATAAAAGGCATCATGAAAAAGAATAAGGTAGCATCTCTTGATGAAATGTTTGCCACCGCCGGTGAATTGGGCGTTGATATTAATATCTGCGAAATGTCAATGAACCTGATGGGATTTAAGAAAGAGGAGATGATTGATTATCCCAATATGAACATCTGCGGGGTTGCAACATTCCTTGCTGACGCTTCCGAAAGTAAAGTGCAATTATTTATTTAAATATTAAAAACAAACAAGAAAATGACAACAGAAGAATTAAAAGGATTAACTGCAAATCAGATTGTAGATGCAAGAGGTACTGCCTGCCCTGGACCATTGTTAGCAGCAAAAAAAGCAATTGGTGATATTGAATCAGGAGACATTATGGAAGTATTGTCTTCAGATGAAGGCACCAAACATGATATACCAAGATGGTGTGAAAAAATGGATCATGAGTTTCTTGGTATAGTGGAAGAGGACAGTTATACACGTTTATTTTTAAAGAAAGTTTAAATACCCAAAGTCAAAAGGGTTTTCAGCTTTTTCTTCATTCAGTTTATTTAGTAAGTAGTAAAGAGATATCAATTAATTGGTGTCCTGCAAGAATATTGGATAATAAATAGAATAAAATTATGGAAAACACAGCATTCAAACCAAAGATACTTGTCTTTTCAACGGATAAGATCTCTGATCCCGGTATTGATCAGGCAGGGTTAAGAAAGATACATTATTCACCCGCCGTTTATGTGATAAGCACGCCTTGTTCTTCCGGTATTAAGCCACGATGGATATTGCATGCATTTGAGCAGGGTTTCGATGGTGTATTCATTGCTGCCGATGGTCATGAATGTTCTTACAGTCCCAAATGTGCAGAGCATACCAACAAGATCATTACCGATTCGCAAACGATAATGAAAGAAAAAAATATCAGCCCTAAAAGAATCCGCATGGCTGCTATTTGTTCTGTATGTGCTGAGCCTTTCGCCGGTCACATGGACAACTTCAGTAAGATATTAACGGAACTGGGATCCATTGCAAATGAAACTCAAATTAAAACGGAAAATTAATTTTCAAAAAGTAACATCATGCTTGAACAGGATAAAAATTATGATGCACTGGTAATCGGTGGTGGCATTGCCGGTCAGGAGGCTGCATTGAATCTTGCTGAAATGGATTACAAAGTGCTGCTTGTTGAAAAGGGTCTGTCAATAGGAGGGAAGATGATTCAATTGAGCAAGGTGTTCCCTACGCTTGATTGTGCAGCATGTATTACCACCCCTAAGATGTCGGAGACTGCAAGGCATCCGAATATCACCTTACAATTGAACAGTGAGATTGGTGAAATTAAAAAATCAGGAAAAGATTTTAAAATCAGGGTTGATAAGAAACCCCGCTATGTTGTTCCCGAAGCCTGTACAGGTTGTCAGTTGTGTGAAGTGGCATGTCCTGAAATCCGTCCCGATGAATACAATTGTAATCTGGCTGGCAGAAAGGTTGCATACATCCCTTTCAGTCTTGCAAACCCCAGAATTGCCGCTATTGACAGGCAGGATATTTCAGCGCCCTGTATTAACGAATGTCCCGGAGGTGTGAAACCTTACGGCTATATTTCCCTTGTGAGAAATGGGCAGTATGAAGAAGCAATGAAACTGCACCTGGAAGACATCCCGCTTCCCGGTAGTCTTGGGCGTGCCTGTTATGCTCCCTGTCAGAATGCATGTACAAGGGCAAGTTTGGAAGGATCTGTTGATATAAGAAGGATAAAAAGATTTTTTGCTGATTTTTATTATGAAAAATATCCTGAGCCACAGGAAAGAATTATTGGAAAAAAGTCAGGTAAAAAAGTGGCTGTGATAGGTTCCGGTCCTGCCGGTTTAACCGCTGCTTATCATTTGGCGCTTAAAGGCCATACTGTAAAAATATTTGAAGCGGCTCCTGTTCTTGGGGGCATGTTGATGTTGACTCTTCCTGAATACCGTCTTCCAAAGAAAATTGTTGAACGTGATGTGAAAAACATTCTTTCACTGGGTGTGGAATATGAAGTAAATAATAAAATTGAGAGCATTGACTCTTTAACAAAAGCGGGCTATGACAGCGTATTTGTTTCTGTAGGTACACACGACACAAGCAAGCTGAATGTGGAAGGATCAAACCTGAAAGGCATTGTCTCCTGTCTTGATTTCCTCAGAGAAGCAAATATCGGTCAGAAAGAAAATCTGAAAGGCAGGAAAGTGATGGTTATCGGAGGCGGCAATACAGCAATGGATGCTGCAAGAACATCCATTCGTCTGGGCGCTGAAAAAGTAACTATTGTTTACAGACGCAGCCGTGAAGAGATGCCTTGTTTTGAACCTGAAATAAAGGAAGCCGAAGAAGAAGGTGCAGAACTTTTGCTATTAAGAAACCCAATAAAATTCACAGGTGAGAATGGTGTGGTTAAAAAGGTGCAGTTGATAAAAATGCAACTTGACAATCCGGATGAAAGCGGACGAAGAAGACCTGTTCCTGTTCCCGGCTCTGAATATTTTCAGGATGTTGATTTTGTTATTGAAGCCATAGGATTGCTGCCTTCAACCTCTATGTTTGCAAAAGACCTTGAATTGAATAAAGGTGGTACGATAAAGGTAAACCCAAAAACTTTACAGACTTCAAAGACGAATATTTTCGCCGGCGGTGACAGTGTTACAGGTGCTTCTACGATCATTGAAGCAGCCGGACAGGGAAAGAAGGCAGCTTACTATATTGACAAATTTTTACTTGGAGAGGATACCGAATCATTTGAATTTGGTGATAAGCTTCCTGCCGTTGATAAAAAAAATATTCTTCAAAGAAAGGATATAACTTTCATTCCCGCTCTTCATCATAAGTTCCGCAGTGTAACGGAAAGAATAAAAAATTTTAATGATATTGAAATAACCTATACTGAGCAGGAGGTAAACAAAAGTGCAGCGCGTTGTCTTGATTGCAGCAATTGCCGCGAATGTCATCAGTGTGTTACGGCTTGTCCGGCTGAGGCAATTGATTTTTCACTGAAGAAAGAAGTTGTGAAGGCAAATGCAAATTCGGTGATAGTTACAACAGGATATAAATTATTCAAACCTGAGGGCAAGCCTGAGTACGGTTATACAAAATTTCCAAATGTTATTGATTCCATGCAAATGGAAAGATTGATTGCGCCAACACGGCCTTATAATAATGTTCTTCGTCCTGGTGATGGAAAAGTCCCTGACAATATCGCGTATGTTTTATGTACCGGCTCACGTGATTCAAGCATGGAAAATAAATCCTGCAGTAGTGAGTGTTCTAACAATCCTATCTGTTCACAGGTTTGTTGCATGTATTCCATCAAGCAGGCTCAACTACTGATGGGCGCTTTGCCTCTTGCTGACATCTCAATATACTACATTGATATACGCGCTTTCGGAAAGGGATATGAAGAATTTTTCATGCAATCGAAAGGCATGGGAGTGAATTTTGTAAAAGGAAAAGTGGCGCGGATAAAGGAAAAGGATGATATGAGCGGGGATCTTATTTTGCGTTATGAAGACGTGGCTACAGGAACAGTGAAGGAAGCTAAGCACGACCTGGTTGTTCTTTCAGTTGGAGTTCTTCCTAACAAAGAGATCCCACAGATGTTCACAAATGCAAAACTGGAACTGGATGATTTCAATTTTGTGAAACAAACAGATGAATTATTGAAACCATCCAACACAAGTATAGAAGGAGTGTTTGTTGCAGGAGCAGCATCAGGACCTAAAGATATTCCTGATTCTATTTTATCTGCGGGATGCGCAGCATCAGAAGTTGCAAGTTATTTAAGTAAAGCATAAGGTTCATTCAAAAAAAACGATAAAATGAAAGAACGAATTGGAGTTTACATTTGTCATTGTGGAGGAAACATTTCCGATTATGTGGATGTTGAAGAACTCAGTAAAATAATGAAGGAAGAGGAAGGCGTGGTCATTTCAAAACATGTGATGTTTGCATGTGCGGATTCCAACCAGAAAGAAATGATCAATGATATCAAAGATAAAAATCTTGATGCCATTGTTGTCGCTTCCTGTTCACCAAAACTGCATCTCTATACATTTCGTGGTGTTGCTGAAAGAGCAGGTCTCAATCCTTTCAATTATACACAGGTTAATATCCGCGAGCAGTGTTCATGGCCTCACCATGATCAACCTCTGGATGCAACGAAGAAAGCTGTTGGGTTGATAAGGGGTGGTATAAAAAGAGTTGCCCGTTCAAAAGCATTGGAAAATATCGAAATTGAGGCTAAGAAAGCTGTGGTAATTGTGGGTGCAGGAGTTTCCGGTATGCGTGCTGCCATTGATCTTGCTAAAATGGGAAATGAAGTTTTTCTTCTTGAGAAAGATTTTTTTGTTGGTGGAAGAGTTGCGCAGGCAGGTTCTTTATTCATGACCAACCAGAAGGGAAAACAACTGGTAGAACAACTTTACAATGAAATTAAATCTTTGAAAAACATTACTCTTTTTACAGGCGCTACCCTTGTAAAGATCTCAGGAAGCCTTGGTAATTTCAGCGTCAATATTGAAATAAAGCCACGTTTTATCAATGAAAAAGCAGATGATAAAATGATTCAGCAAGCCATTTCAGATTGCACTGTTGAAGTTCCCGATGAATTTACTCATGGTTTGACAAAGAGAAAAGCCATCTATAAAAACTATGCGGAAGCTTTGCCCGACAGGTTTGTAGTGGATGCAGAAGCTTTAAAAAATGCCAATGAGTTTGTTGAAAAACATTCCTCCGTTATTGACATTTACCAGGCAACAGAATCATTAACGCTTGGCGCAGGTTCAGTTCTTGTGACTTCCGGAGTGGATACTTATCAACCCAAGGAAACTGACTACGGCTATGGGAATTCCGATAGCGTTATTACACTTCCCGAGTTTAAAAGCCTTATTGAATTAAATCCTGACAGATTGGTTTATAAAAATAAAGCCGTCAGGAGTGTGGCGTTTATCTATTGTGTTGGCAACAGGCAGGCAAAAGGAGAGAATAAATATTGCTCGCGTTTTTGCTGCACATCAACTATTCACACTTCGTTAATGATAAAGGAAAAATATAAAGACATGCAGTCGTTCCATCTTTTCCGCGATATCAGGACCTATGGCAAACAGGAAATTCTTTTTGAAAAATCATCAAAACAAGGAGATATTTATCTGAGGTTTGATGAGAAAGAACCACCGGTAATTGAAAAGTCCGGCGATAAGCTGATCGTAAAAGTGAAAGACCTTCTCACTTCAAAAAAAGAAATGGAATTTGAAACCGATCTTGTAGTGTTGGTAACAGGTATGGTTGCCCGTTCAGACAGTTCAACCATTTCCGAGAGGCTTAAAATTCCTATAGGTAATGATAAATTCTTCAATGAAATTCATCCTAAATTAAAACCCGTCGAAACTGTTATCAAAGGCGTGTTTATTGGCGGTTCATGCCAGGGACCTAAAAATATTTCAGAATCTGTTCAGTCGTCTTTATCGGCTTCGGCAAAAATAAATGCATTGATCAAAAGTGGGAAGATCTCTCTTGATCCTATCGTTGCCACTGTTGATTCTGATGTTTGTAAGTGGTGTGGCAAATGCGCTGCCGTTTGCGAATATGATGCACTGAAAGAAATAAAATTAGGAGGGGGAAGTGTGGCATCTGTGAACAGGGCAAGTTGTACGGGTTGCGGAATATGCGCACCTGTTTGCCCTGTGGATGCCATACAAATTGCGCAATATACCAATGATGAAATTGAAGCAATGATTGATGGCTTTATGCAGAAGATTGAATTGAAAGAACAGTCAGGCGAAGCAGAAGTTGAGGAAAAAGAAGCAGGTGTAACAATGAAGGAGTATCCTCAGTTGTGGAAACAAATACTTCAATCAATTAATGAAAAGCCAATGACAATACCGGAAATTGCGAAAGAGCTGGCAATAAACAGTGACCTGGTTACATACCATCTTATGACAATGAACAAATACAGCATTGTTCAGGCAGCCGGTTTGGATAAAAAAGAAACCTATTATTTGTACAAACAGAAAAACTGATCATCATGGCAAAAATATATCCCGGTTTTGCTGCAGAGATAAAAAAATACGGAGCAAAAGATTTTAGCGCTTGTTACAATTGTGGCAACTGCACGGCTGTTTGCGGTCTTACTGATAAGAATGCAAACTTTCCGCGTATGCTTATCCGTTATGGAATGCTCGGTCAGCAAGAGGAAATTTTAAAAAGCAAGGAATTATGGTTGTGTTATGCCTGCGGAGAATGTTCCTTAAACTGCCCAAGGCAGGCGGCTCCCGGAGATTACATGTCTGCTTTGAGAAGATATGCCATCGCCGGTTATGAGCCAACAGGATTGACTAAACTGATATTTAAAAGCAATCCGTTTTCAATTTTCATCACTGTGATACTTGCCGTGGTTCTGAGTTTTTTCCTTCTTACAATTAAACCCGATGCCGAAGTTTCAAGATGGATCTTTAATATTTTCCCTTACAATGTAATTCACACAATGGGTCTGGTGATATTCAGTTTAACAGGGCTATCAATGGTTATTGGTGTTTTCAACCTTGTAAGAAAATTCACGAAAGACAAAGTGAAAGCTGATAAGAAAAAGGTTTCAGTGTGGAGTTCAATAAAGAATCTGATGAATGAACTTGCCACCATGAAGCGTTATAAAACCTGCGACAGCGAAGAAGAATCACATTGGAAAACAAAATCTGAAATTGTAAAGCCCTGGTTTGTTCACTGGATGATCATGTGGGGTTTTATAGGTTTGCTTGTTGCCACCACACTTGATTTTATTTTGAAAGATCCCGCAACATCAATATGGTTGCCCAGCAGGATAATTGGAACCTTAGCCGGCCTCATGATGATGTACGGTTCTTCATTTGCTATTTATTACAGAATAATTAAAGTGACGCGTTCTTACAAAACCACCAATCTTGCTGACTGGATGCTGCTGATTTTTTTATGGATCGCAGGATTGACGGGCTTTTGGCTTGAAGTTTCGGTTGGCTTTGCTTCTGATAATTTTTTCAATCAGATTGTTTTCATGCTCCACATTCTCGTATCAATGGAGATGGTTTTGTTGTTTGCATTTTCAAAATTTGCGCATGCTTTCTACAGGCCGTTGGCTTTGTATTTTTATTTTAATAGTGCTGAGGTGGGGAAGAAGTAAGAAGTAATCGTTTTTGCTATTTTCAGTTGCAATTCTAATGGAGTTTTTTGGATAAATATCTATGAATTTTGTGCCAAATCGTTTTTATATCAAAGATTAATCGAATTAATCAAAAATTAATGTGGTTAATGATAAGTTAATCTATTATTAACCATCTAAACTATTTGATGTTTGTGTAACAAGCAATTTGTCAAAGACGTACATGAGTTGGCACGATGATTGAATATTGAGTACGAAATTAAATCAAAAACAATTATGAAAAAAAACATGGGGTTGGCAGATAAAATTGTCAGGATACTGATAGCTGCCGTAGTTGCAATACTCTTCTTCACCCACGTGATCACTGGAACGTTGGGAGTTGTATTACTTATTTTATCGGGGATCTTCATCCTTACCAGTCTGGTTAGTTTTTGTCCCTTGTACCTGCCATTTGGACTCAGCACTGTTAAAAAAGAAAAATAAATAAGAAAGAATGTGAGCGCGATTGCAATTGTTGTATCCATTATCATTTTGATCTTTGCAGTGTATGTTTTCTATTCAATAAGGAAAATGAAGAATATGCCTGTAGAAGCAGATCATCAAAAAATCAAAGTACTTACCAGTAATAATTTTCAAAGCCAGATTAAAACTGGGGTCACTCTTGTTGATTTCTGGGCAGAGTGGTGCATGCCTTGTAAAATGATGGCGCCCATTCTCAACAATGTCGCTGAAGAACTCAACGGAAATGCATCTGTTGGAAAATTAAACATAGAGCATCATCAGGAAATAGCTTCAAAATACAAAGTGAAGAGCATTCCAACCTTGATAATGTTTAAAAATGGCAGAGAAATAAACCGCTTTGTTGGAGCCAAGAGTAAAGACTTCCTGGTAAGGGAAATTAAAAAAGTACTGAATAATTGAAATTAAAAAAATAATAAATGAGTGAAAGTTGCGAGGCTGCAAGCAGGCCAAAAACATTTAAAGAGTTAATTCGTTCATCGTGGTTCTGGAAACCAGCATCAGCAGTAATTGCCGGAGGAACACTTGGATTTTTATATTATTACTTCGTAGGGTGTACTTCCGGTTCCTGTGGCATCGCTAGTAATCCTTTTATGAGTATCCTGTTTGGAGGGGCAATAGGATTCTTCTTCGTTAATCGTCCTTGCAAGTCTTGCTAATTGTTTACCTTTGATAGAATGGAAATAAAAGAAATCAATAACAGATACAGTCAGCTTGCTGACACAGAATGCTGCCTTTCGTGTGGTGGCGCAATTAATTATTCAGGAGCAAAAAGCGGTGAAGTCTGTGTGGACCTCGGAAGCGGACAGGGACGGGATGTTCTACGGCTTGCCGAAATGGTAGGTGAAACAGGTTTTGCATTTGGTATAGATGCTTCAGATGGCATGATTGAAAAAGCAAGAAAAAGCGCTGAGAAATTCAATGTCACCAATGTGAAATTTATTAAAAGTGACCTTGAAAAGGTTCAACTTCCTGATAAGACCGCCGACCTGGTCATTTCAAACTGTACCATCAATCATGCTTCTGATAAGCATGCGGTGTGGAATGAAGTTTACAGGATACTTAAAAATGGCGGACGCTTTATTGTTAGCGACATCTATTCAATAGCGCCAATTGCTGACGAATATAAAAACGATCCCATTGCGGTGGCTGAATGCTGGGCGGGCGCTATAACAAAAACTGAATATCTGAGTGTGCTGAAAGGAGTAGGTTTTGATAGTGTACAGATATTAGAAGAATCTTCGCCTTATCTGAAAGGAAAAGCTGAAGTTTCAAGTTTTACCATTGCAGGAACCAAGCACAAATCCTGCGGTTGTGGGTGTAATTAAGAACAAAAAAATAAATACCAATAATAAAAAAACATAGTATGAAAAGTTTGATCAGAAAAAAAACAGAGATCGTAAAACTGACAAAAGTGAAAGTGGCACAGTGTTGCGCAAAGATATCGAAAATGAGACCGGGTTGCCACGATTGATGGTCAATGGTCAATGGTCATGCGTCATTAGTCAATAGTGAAGTTGGGGGTGGGGAAGACTTGCCCTTTTTATTAAATTTATCAATCAGTCACCCGTAAAATGCAATATTCAAAGCATAATATTTTTTCAAAAATCAGGGATTCGGAAAACCATTTCATCATTAATCTTATTTCCAAAAATGCTGATATCCTCAGTCCGCAAGTGGCAGAGGAGTTAAGTGGTATTAAAGAAAATGGAATGCATGACACGATGCATCTTTCGGAATTCATAGAGAAAGGTTATGTAGCAGATGAAAAAGCAGAAAGCATAAAATACAAGAATGCCTATCTTGATTTCATTGATTCCCGCGACAGCGATGAAGTGCAGCTCTTCTTTGTGCCCAACTACAGTTGTAATTTTGCATGCACCTATTGTTATCAGGACGCATACACGAATGCAAACAGCGAGGTGACAACTGAGATTGTGGATGCATTTTTCAATTATATCAGGCAATATTTTGCAAACAGAAAAAAGTATATCACTGTTTTTGGCGGTGAACCATTGCTGAATTCACCGAAGCAGAAAGAGATGATAACTTATTTCATCAGCAAAGCCAATGAACATGGGCTTGAACTTAGCTTCGTAACCAATGGTTATACGCTGAAAGATTATGTGGATATTATCAAAAGCGGCAATACACGCGAAGTGCAGATAACACTTGATGGAACAGAAACAGTGCACAACAGCCGCAGGTTTCTGAAGAACCATGAAGGAACATTTAACCGCATTGTTGAAGGAATTGACGCTTGTCTTCAAAACAATATCACCGTCAACCTGCGCGTGGTAGTGGACAAAGAAAATATTGAGGACCTGCCGTTACTTTCACAATTTGCTATTGACAAAGGTTGGACAAAGCATGAGAATTTCAAAACACAGATAGGAAGGAATTATGAATTGCATCATTGCAGTTCATCGCCTGAAAAACTTTTTTCAAGGATCTCGCTTTATGAAAAACTGTATGCACTTATACAGGAATATCCACACATCATTGAATTTTATCAGCCATCTTATTCTATTAGCAAATTTCTTTTCGAAAATGGTGAATTGCCAGACCCATTGTTTGATGCTTGTCCTGCTTGCAAAACAGAATGGGCTTTCGATTATACGGGAAGAGTGTATTCATGCACTGCAACCGTGGGTAAGGAAGATGAAGCTTTAGGAACATTTTTCCCTGAAGTTACACTTCAAGATGATATTGTTGAACAATGGCAATCGCGCGATGTTACGGAGATATCCGGATGCAGCGAATGTAGTTTGCAACTTGCCTGTGGAGGGGGCTGTGGTTCGATAGCTAAAAACAGAACCGGTGCCATTTGTTCAACTGACTGTCGCCCTGTAAAAGAATTGCTTGAACTGGGCTTTTCAACTTATGCCGATAAAATATAATTTTTACAAACCATTTTATTAAATAACGAAAGAAAAATGAAAGAAATAACAAGCAGTGATTTTGAAAAAGAAGTATTAAACGGAGGGAGAGTTGTACTTGATTTTTATTCCTCGGAATGCCCACCCTGCGAAGCGCTGGCACCAAAATATGAAAACCTTTCTGCTCTTTATGGCAAAGACATTAAGTTCTTGAAAATTTTCAGGCAGCAAAATCGTGAGCTTGCCGAAAAGCTTGAAGTAAAATCATCACCTACACTGCTGTTTTTTGATAATGGAATCAAATCTTCGCATAGCTTGACTGGTGGTATCAAACGAAGCGAAATCATCCATCATTTGGACAACATGCTACCGGATGAAAGAGTGAAAGAAATCAAATCACAAATTAAATCCTGTTTTTCAAATTATGACGTGATGATTCTTGGAGCAGGTCCCGGCGGACTCACTGCCGGTTTATACCTCTGCCAGTCGAAAATAAACACAGTACTTATTGATATTGCACTTCCCGGTGGCCATGTTTCCACAACGCATGAAGTATCCAATTATCCCGGTTTTATTGATCCTCAACCTGGTTATCTGCTTTCACACAATATGTCGGAACAGACTAAATTGTGCGGTACAGTGTATAAAGTTGCTGTGGATGTTTCCCAGATAAACCTTGAAAAAAAAGAGGTTATCATTGATGAATACGAGAGCATCAGGGCGAAGAGGATTATCATTGCAACAGGGACTTCACCCAACCTGATGGGAATTCCGGGAGAGAAGGAGTTAAAAGGGAAAGGAATTTCTTATTGCGCTACCTGTGATGCAAAATATTATGGAGACAAGGAAGTGGTAATCATTGGTGGTGGCAACTCAGCAGTTGAGGAGGCTGATTTTATCAGCAAGTTTGCTTCAAAGATAACTATGGTGCATCAGTTCGATGCATTTACTGCCAATAAGCAGGCAATAGAAAAGTTATTGGCAAACCCAAAGGTCAGCACCCGTTTTGAATGTGAACCCAGGTCGTTTACACGCGAAGGGGGTAAGATGGTTACCGAAATTGAGAACCTCAAAACCAAAGAACATTCAAAACTTGAAAGTGATGGCGTATTTGTATTTATCGGAATGAAACCAAATATTGATTTGTTCCGTGATAAACTGGAACTCGATAAATGGGGATATATCAAAACCAATGAAGACATGCTTAGCAGTATGCCCGGAGTGTATGCAGTGGGCGATGTTATCAGTAAAAAGTACAGACAAATAACAACTGCGGTTGCTGATGGAACCATTGCTGCTATTGCAATTGCAAAAGAAATGAATTGAAAAAACTGTTTAATTGTTTAATGGTTTTCAGGTAAAAATATTCAGAGAACATCATTTTTTTTCAGTAACAGTATGGCAGTTTGACAATTTAACAGTGTAACAAAATAACAATTATTTTTTATGACAAACCAGATTTTTATTGAGCAGGTCAGCCCATTTGACGTGCCTGCTACAGTTGAAAAACTTATTGCATCAGCAATACAAAGAGAATGGCAAAATCCGGCCACTCACAATCTTCAGCAGTCCCTTGCTAAATCAGGCAAAGAAGTAAGACCCGTGCAGGTAATTGAAATTTGCAAACCAAAGTATTCTGGCGCTATGCTGGAGAAAAGCGACGAAAGAATAGTTTCTGTGATGATGCCATGCCGTATTTCCGTTTACGAAAAAGAAGATAGAAAAACGTATGTTGCCCTGCTTAACATGGAAGCTATGGCATCAGGATTACCTGCTGCCACACTTGATGCTGTGAGTGGCGCTTCTGATGAAGTTATTGAGATCGTTAAGTCAGTTATAGGGGCTTTCTGAAAATCTAATAATAATTAGCGTTAAGAATAGAGTAAAAAAAATAATCGAACAGCAAAACCAAAAATTGCAGATCAATCTTTTCTTATTGAAATTGATAGTTATTATCTTGTGAAAGGTTAAGCAGGCTTAAAAATTTGTAGCACCATTTCTGCCAGAAGGGATTTGCAATCTCTGCTGTTTTATTATAAGGATTTTAATCCGTTACACATTCAATTGTAGCCAGTTTGCGTTGTGCTACATATCAAGAACGATAATTTTTTTTTTTCTTCTCTATTCCTACGAACATCCCTGCCGTATATTTCTCATACAAATCAAATAAAAATTCAATTCTCTTTGTTTCTCCCGGAAATGGATTTGACCGATAGCTAAGGTCAACGGCTTTATCTAATTCCTGGTGGGCTTTTACCAATTTGGGTGGCATTGCTATAGGATCATAAAGATCGGACAAACTGCTTCCTTCATATTCCTTGCGAACATCCAAAACTTTTTGTGCTGCTTTTTCAATTGCCATTATTTGTTTTTCTGTGGGGTTTTCGGGCCAGGGATAATTATTATAGACAATTTCATTTGAATAGCGGAAACGGCTTTCTAATCTACCACAAACATAGTTCACCCATGCCATGTGCATTTCAGACATCATAACACCAAAATGAAACAATTTGCCATTTGGCACGAATAAACAAGTGTCACTTACAATGAAATTTTTATTAAAAAATCCCAATGGAATATACTTTCTGTTTTCAGATGTTACACGAGGTATTAATATATAATCATGATCCGGTTGCCTGTTTTCGCCAAACAAAGTAGGGAAAGATGCCAATTTCTTTGTCGCTTCACGATTACTATTGTTGCGAAGTTCTTTTACTAATTTTACCCGATTTGAGGTTTCAGGTAATTGCCTTAATTCAGAAGGTTCAATTTCGGTAAGCCAAAGGCACCAGCGCTTTTCTCCATTTAAAAATTCCTTTGCAGAAAGCAATGGCTTAATAAATTTTTTCGCTTCAGGTTCAATCTTTAAAAATTCTTTCTTTTCAGCATCAGTAAAAAGGAAATGTCCGCCATCATTGGGCATACTGCCAAATGAAATTTCAGGAACATTACAAATTGGTTTTCTTCTTTTTAAAATAACAAAATCGCCCGCTTCAATAAGATAAGGATTAATATTTTTCACCTTTCTTACATGCGGTTCTGATTTTACAGTTTCATATTCGTATATGTATTTTTCGGAAGAATCACAATTTGAGAATCCAACAATAACAACATAAACACCTGCCTTCCCTCTTGCCTCATTACTCCATTTAAAAGTTCGGTGAGCAAAATGTATTTTTATTTTATGCTTATTAAACAATTCATTCCATAATATACCCACCTGTTCGCCTTGTGCAATGGAGTTTGTGGAAACAAATGCAACTTTTGTTTCATCTTCATTGTCTTCATCAGTTTGCTGAGAATATGAATTCAAATATTGTGCAGCTTTGAGATACCAGCAGCTAACATAATCCAATACTCCTGCGCCGTTAACACCCCGCCAGATTAATTCCATATCGGATTTTTGTTCTGCTTTCTGATGCTGCTTACCAATAAATGGTGGGTTACCAAAAATGTAGTTGAACCTGATTTGTATTTGAGGCGGTGGTAATTTGCCTTTATAAACTGTGTATGTTTCGGTTTTTATATTTACGGTTTTGTATTCTTCAGGTGGTTCTTCTACTTCATAAATATTTGCATGCTTAGCAACAACATCGAAAGTATTTACGGGATTTAATAAACTTTGCCAATCGGTTGTAAGAGCATTTCGATTTATAATTGTCGCACTTTTGCGCAAAGGTAATCGTTCATAATAATTCCCGAAAATTTCCATCATTTTCAAGTTCATCTGGTGGTCCATAAGCCACATTGCTACCTGTGCAATTTGTGCAGGAAACTCTTCGGTTTCTATGCCATAGAATTGGTCAACATCTACATTAATTAAATTGGAAATATCGGTAACCATTTGGCCTTTTTGCAAGGCTTTGATAATTTCAATTTCAAGCAGGCGAATTTCTCTGTAGGTAATCACTAAAAAATTGCCACATCCACAAGCAGGGTCAAGAAAACGAAGGGAAGAAATTTTGTCATGGAATTTCAGTAGTTTATTCCTGTTATCTTTCACTGATTCGAATTCACGCCATAATTCATCAAGAAATAGCGATTTGATCAGTTTTAAGATATTTTTTTCAGAAGTGTAATGCTCACCCATTTCTCTCCGTGCCTCTTTATTCTTGACACTTTGAAAAAGAGAACCGAAAATTGCAGGTGAAATTTTTCCCCAATCAAGTGCGCAGGATTTTAACAGGATGTTACGCATTTTACTATTGAACGAAGCCATAGGCAAACTTTCTTCAAAAAGTTTACCATTGATATAACGAAATGCTGCCAGATTCTCCTCAATGTTCTTTAAACGATTTTCAGGCGGGGTATTTAGTATTTCAAAAATTTGTGAAAGATGTGCGGCCAAATCACTGCCATCTTCATTGGTGCGCTGCGCAATATATTCTTCAAAAATTCCAGTTGTAAAAATGGATGTATCATCAGCGAACAAACAAAACAAAAGCCTTACAAGATATACTTCCAGTTGATGCCCTTTGTAGCCCACCTCAAGAAGTTTATCATGGAGGCTCCCCATTAATTCAGCAGCTTTAATATTTACAGGGTCTTCCTCTTTATAAACTCGCTTTTGATAACCTGCAATAAATGCAAAATGCTTTACATTCTTTACCAAGTCAATCAAATCAAAGTTTACTTGTATGTTCTCTTCTAAATCATAAAGTCGGAAATGTTGAAAATTGCAAACCAAAATGTACTTGGGTAATTCATATTCTTTAAGTCCGGGGAAATATTCTGTTGCTTGTTTATAGGCACGGTCAAGGTTTTTGCCTGACGACTTGTGTTCAATAAGTAAATGCCCTTTCCAAAGCAAATCAATATAGCCATCTTTGCGATTTTCTTTGGTAACCTTCATTTCAAATATGGCGACCCTTTTGCGGGATATGCCAAAAATATCGAAAAAGTCATCCCAAAATGATTTTGCTTCAGCTTCCTCTCGTGTTTCATTTTCCCACTCTTTAGAAAACCTGATTGCCCTTGATTTTATTTCGTTCCAGTTTAATGCCATTGTTAAAACCTAAAAGTTTATTATTGCTGCAACATTGCATTCTTCATTTTACCATCCGGGATATTTATCAAAAATCTTATACCATTGCTACTGTAATCAGTTTGTCCATAGCTGGCGCTGCAAAGTAGAATAAGAGCAGTGTGTAAAATAATCGTTTCATGATCAAATTACTTTTCGTCAAAATTACAAAAATATCATTATGCAAAATTAAACTTTCAAAAAAAATCCAAGTCGCAAGTCTCAAATTCCAAACAATGATTAACCGGATAAATTTGCCGCACCATTTCAAAAATTTGTTTCAACAAATGCAAAACTTCTTGCATCAAATTTAATTTTTGCTGCATCATTTATAAAATTTGCTGTGACAAATGCAAAATTTGCTGCCACAAATAAAACACAGATCATGTCTTTTGCAACAAATGCTGCAATATCATGGAAAATTTGGTGCGACAAATTTTATTTTTACCGCATCATTTTTAAAATTTACTGCATCAAATTTACATGATGCTGCTACAAATTTCAAAGACACAGCATCAGTTGCACAATAAGCAGTATTTAGTTTTTAATTGAGAATGTATTGCACGGTTAAGGAATATCCTTTTTTAATAGACAGTTAGCATGTCTGAGCTAAAAGCGATATTACTTTTCCTGAATTGATATACAATTTTAATTGTAGGTATGTATCTTTGAAAAACATTTGTGCGCAAAAAAAAACTTTCCGGTTTTAAAATCCCGGAAAGTTTTATTATTCCAATTATGGACTACCTGTGACTACAGTATTCTTGGAGTAAAAGGAAAAGGGACACTTGGTTGACTTCTGCCTGCTGAATTAACGGAAAAAACACGAACATAATTCTTTCTTAAAGGAGCTACATAAGTTCCATCAAAAATAAGTTTTGTGCTTGCCCTTCCTGTAAGGATAGACACCCATGATTTTGGATCTTCCGGGCTGGGTGTAATTTCAACATCAAATTTTACAGGTCTTCTAGGCGCTTTTGGAGCCTGGCCTCCCATCTTTTTATAGCTCTTTCTTTTAACTGAAATTTTGTAGGTACCTTCTTCTTTGCCATCTTTAACATTCAGAATGCTGATAGTTTCAGGCACTCCAATTTTTGTTGGTTGATATTTTGAATCGAACCCGGAAAGTCCGATCATCGAAATATCGTGATTGCATTTTACTTTTGCATACAAGAAATTTTGATCTAAATAACCATTTGCAACTTTGCATTTGGAATCGCGTTCTTTAATCTTAAGGCTATTGCCCTTGCATTGAGAAATGAGCGTTACAAGCTCATTTGTTACGGTTGTAAACGTAGCTTTTAATACCGGAATGCCATCAAATATGTTATCATGAAAATACATACCTTCCGACAATAACCGGTTGCAAAGAAATGCCACAGCTACGGGGTCATTTGGATCATAGTGTTTAGCTGGATCATTGGGTTGTTCTGCTGCCATTGAATATAATTTTTTAGTTTATCCTCGCAGGTTTTACTTTAATTATTAACTCCGCAGTCATCGAGGTTACCCTTCGGAGCTAATTCGCAACAAAAGTATAAATCCGGTTAATGCAACAAGCTGAAATTCTTAACCATTGTGCAAAACAGGTTTTTTGTTATTATGGAATGGGTTTTTATAAGTATGGATTTTTTTTGCAATATGCAAAAACCCATCTAAGCCTCAATTTCACCTTCTCTTAATCCCATAATCAATACAAAAACAGCTGTCTGCAACCTCAGAAACCTTGCTTTAAGCAAATAACAAATGCAACTGACCAATGACTAATGACCCAATGACCATAAAAAGATTTAAGATTTTCAATTTGAAAATGACTAATGACTAATGACTATTATCACACCCATTGCAGGGAAACTTTGATTGCATAAATTTCTTAAAAGACGTATTGTGTCCTTCAGGTATAACCAATGTTGACCCATCACGAAACGTAATTGTAAAGCTACTCTTATCATAACATGCCACATTCAGCACATTAATGGCAAAACTATTGCAAACCCTGTATAGGTATTCAAATTGCAGGGTCTCGCAGCAGTGTTTTAGATTAGATGTTACCAATTTTATTTGGCTTCCGGTAAAATGATAATTTGAATAATTTCCTGAAGCCTCAATATAGTTCAATTTGCACAATGCCATCAATTCAAACGAATCAGCATAATTGAACATTATTTTTGCAAAAAAATACATTAATTTGTCCATGTTTTTAAATGTTTTGAAATGATTAATAAAAGTAAAACTTGCTACAGGCAGCAAGAACAGTACATCCCGGCAAATTCATTTTAATTCTGACAAAAAGTTTTTATCCGGAACAGTAATTCCATCCGGCAAGGGGGGCTGCGATTTCTTAAAGTAATATCAACCGATCGAGTTCCCATAAAATTTAGGAGAAAGCACTCGCCATTTTACTTTTTTTGAGTATTATTTTTTAAATTATTATTCTACCAATTCCTATGTTGCTTAAAAGTAATTAGAGGAAAAAGCATGAAAATAGTCACTTTTTTATTTCAGCTAAGTTAACAAATAATTTTTTAGTTATGAACGTAGGTTCATTATCTTTGCAAAAAAATTCTGGTAATAATGAATGAATTTGATCTGAAAGCGCAGAGTTGGGATGATAATCCAATGCATAAGGAACGCTCAGTTGCTATTGCAAATGGAATAATTAACTCCACATCATTACAGCATTTAATGAAAGGAATGGAATTCGGCGCAGGTACTGCAATACTTAGCTTTTTATTGAAAGATTATTTCTGGAAAATCGTTTTAATTGACAGTTCTGAAGAAATGATCAGAATGACAAATGATAAAATTGCTGCTTCAGGTGTAAAAAATATGAAAACCCTTTTGTTTGATTTGGAAAAAGAGGAATTAAACAATGAGAAATTTGACATCATATACACACAAATGGCGCTTCACCATGTAACAAACATTGAAATTCTTTTTGACCGCTTTCATCAGTTATTAAATCCTCAGGGAATACTTTTTATTGCTGATCTTTATGCAGAAGATGGGTCTTTTCACGGGGCAGATTTTAATGGGCATAAAGGATTTGATATTGCCGAACTTTCTGCAATATTGGAAAAGCATCATTTTTCAAACATTTCTCATTACAATTGTTTTACAATAAAACGCAAAAATGAAAATGAAACAATAAAAGAATACCCTGTTTTTTTGTTAACATCCAAACGAAATTAACCATGTCAAGACCGACCAATAGTAGAAAAGTCAGCACACCGCCAAAGATGATAGGCTATAAGCCTTATGGGCTTCAAAGGTGCAAGACCGAAAGTATTATTTTGAATTATGATGAATTTGAAGGCTTTAAATTTATTAACTACGACAACCTGCAGCAGGATGAAGCAGCTGCAAGGATGGAAATTTCAAGACCTACTTTTACCCGTTTATACAACAATGCACTTAAAAAAATTGCCACTGCCTTTGTTGAAGGAAAATCAATAGAAATTGTGGGAGGAAATGTTGAATTTAATGATGAATGGCTCAGATGTATGAAATGCTACAAATTAATTGACGGGAAAAAGAATCATATACGATGCATAAACTGCAAACTATATGGACAAGGTGAATTGGTTAATTTGATCAAACCGGTTGTCAAAGACAGTAAATAAATTCAAAACAACAAAGTTAAAAATGGATAATTTTAAAATGAAAATAGCAATCCCTACTTACAATGAAATGGTAATGGATTATATTGGGACTTGTCCGTTTTATATGATCTATACTGTTGCGTTTGAAAATATAATTAAAGAGGAGACTTTTACTGTACCTGATGATTCATTGAACAGCGCAAGTGTTGCACTGTTATTGGCAGAGAAGGGAGTTGAAATAATGCTGACAGGAAAAATTGGAATTGAAGAAATTGAACTGTTAGTTTTTCATGGCATAAAAGTTTACTTCAATTGTAAAGGAAATGTGAGAGAATTGGTCAAAATTTTTATAAAAGGTGATTTAACCAATCTTGAATGGAACGAAAAAGATTTCAATAAAAT
>Ga0118677_10003620_pt1 | contig 29012 bp, 26 predicted proteins | sample AliMusrvi5mmetaG_FD_86154 | JGI IMG/M metagenome (GOLD analysis project Ga0118677, IMG submission 86154) | reverse complement strand
GACTGTTCCTGTACCAGCTACAGACGTCACTGTACCACCACTAGCCGTACTGGTTAAAGTAATTGTTCCACCAAGAGCCACTGTACCTCCTCCAGATAATCCTGTGCCTGCCGTGACAGTGATAGAATTGTTTGTAAGTTGTGCGTTAGTTATAGTTCCAGACAAAGCCGTAGTGGGTATTGTACTAGACGCCGTCACTTGACTACTACCATTGGCATACATGTAACCTGTGTTACCCGTAACTGTAAGACTTGGTACAGACGTAGGGCCAGCAAAGAAATTGGTATCACCAGTACCAGCCTGATAGATAGCATATTTGTTAGTACCAGCTATTAGAGCTTCTATGTACAACTGATAAGAGTTGGCTGGAGCTGTACCAGTCATTGAACCATGACCTAAAAAAAGATTGTAATAAGTAATTCCTGTATAGCTTCCGTCAAAGACACCGCTTTGGAAATACCCATTTGTATATGATTGGTTATTACCAGTAACATTCCAAAAACCTGCAACCTGAAGTCCATTTTGTCCTCCTCCTGTTGGCTGGAAATAGTCAAGCAAACCTACGGTTGTTTGGGCTGCTATTCCCAATCCCATGGTAGAGAACTGAGGGCTAGAGGTTGTAGCTATAGACTGCGGCAAAGAAAGCGTAACAGCTCCTGTAGAAGCACTAGCTATCACTTGATTGGTAGTACCAGCGATAGAGCTAACTCCACCTGTTGCCGTCGAATTGATTGTTACAGAACCTGTAGCCGCATTAACTGTAATTCCTGTACCAGCCACTATGTTAGTTACGCCAGCATTAGTTAGCGTTGTACTTCCACCAAGAGCGACAGATCCACCCCCTGATAGTCCACTACCAGCCGTCACTGTAATAGAGTTATTGGTTAATTGACTATTAGATATGCCAGACAAGGTTCCACCAAGCGTTAGACTGCCAGAGCTAGTGACATTGCCTGTGAGAGTAATTCCATTAACAGAGCCTGTTCCTGCCACGCTAGTAACCGTTCCTGCGTTAAGAGTAGGCTTACCTATCAAGTCGTTATAATTACCTGTAGTAGCCACTGTAGCTAGTCCTGAGACACTAGCTGCTGGTATTGTTGTACTAGCTGTTACATTGCTTGCGCCGTTGCCATACAGATAGCCCGTAAGATTTGAAGTACGTAAAGACCCAACAGTTGCTAAGCCGCCAGTGGTAACAGCACTAGGCGTAATAGATCCTAGGTTGAGTGTTATAACAGGGTTTGTTGTACTGTTAGTTGTTGTAGCTCCTATACCATTTTGACCCACAGCAGACACGCTAGTCACTGTACCCGCGGCTATAGCATTAATCGTAATGTTAGCCTGAGTCCCCGAAACACTAACACCATTACCAGCCGTTATAGCTAATACACCAGAGTTGTTTAAAGTCACTGTACCGCCAACTATAGACTCAGTGATGCCTGTACCTGGGGTGATGGCTAATACGCCCGTATTACTAATTGTAACAGCTCCTGTGCTTTGGCTGACATTGATGCCAGCACCTGCCGTAATAGTAGATACAAACGCTAAGCTGCTAGGAAGTATCAACGTCACTTGGCTAAAGTCCCACGTCGTTCCTGTCTTGCCGAGATAGTAGTTTATCCCCTGCGTACTAAACGTCCCCGTATTCATACCCCCTGATCCAGGAGATGGAATCACCGTGACATTCTGGCTTTGTCCAAACAGACAAACAGCCGTTAAAAGAAAAAGGAATAGACGTTTCATAAATTAAGTCTGGTTGTATTGTATTATATCAGATGTTCCGTTATCAAGAATAGCACCAGAACCGCGTGTTGATCCCATTGCGTAAGTAATTCCTGAGCATCCAGAATCTATCTGTACTCCATAATAACTTCCACCACCTTGAGACCAAACATTTGTTAATATACAATCCGTGGTACTACCAGTTATTTTAGTACCAGGATAAGAACTGTTACCAGCATAGAACCTACAATTACTCACTTGTATTCCAGTAGTTCCGTTAAGTAGTAAACATGGTCCTCCAAAATGAGAATCAATAGTACCAAACCCATCTGCTATTCTTCCGCCAAATCCAGGATTAATAGAACTGAAATTGGATTCAATTACTATACCTCTAATGGTGCTAGGATAAGGATAGGTTCTTGAAGAAACGTAGTTTCCATTATCACATTGAAAGTTAACTAAGTTCCATGAATCAACCAATCCTGTAGTTGTAAAGAATTCGCAATTTGTAACGCCATTAACTCCAGTAAAGAAACAGCCTTGGTTGTTATTACCGCTTGAGCAATCAAGGTAGATTCCTTGCCCCCAAAATCTCACGTTGATGTTGCTAAAGAAATTGTTAACAGCGTTGTTTAACCATAAACCTCTACCACTTCCTGCGCCACAAGTTCCAGCACCAGCCGTACTTTGTTGATCGAAATTGCTTGAATTTCCGTAAAGATAAACATTTTGAACATGGCTTTGACACATATTGTTTAATGTTAATCCGTAAACAAATCCAGAATTGACGTATTGAGGAGCGTAATTCCCAACTAAATAAGAACCAATGTACAATCCGTCTATTAAGCAATTAGGATGTATTTCATCTGCCGCACCAAAGCTATTCCCGTAATGTATCGTAACACCCGTAGTAGCTGCAGCACCGCTTCCAGTACCTGGTGCATTAGCCAAAACCGCAAGATTGTAAATGCTAACACTATTGCCTTCTGGATAGCTACCACCAGATATAGTGCAATAAAGGGCGTTAGAAGTACCAAGATATAATAACTTACTTACTCTCCATCCATCACCTTTAAAACTAATGCTACCATTACACACTATTGAAAGATCTGTTGTAGATCCATAAGCATAAGTGCCTGCTGGGAAATAAACACATCCGTTAACTGCTATAGCTGCCGTAATTGCGTTTTGAATAGAAGTTGTATCGTCTGCACTACCATTTCCAATAGCACCGTAATCTTTAACATTAAATATATTATCCTGTTTCCATACGGGTATTGCACTTGCACTACCAGTTCCTGTTTGAGTGAGTTTGTAAAGAGTGTTAACATTATTACCAGCAAGTCTAGTTGGTGTTCCTGCTGGGCTAGATCCTCCATAAATTGTATCCCCAAGAGCTGACATAGGATTGGATAATCCAGATCCTGCTATAGCTATAGTTCCATGACCATTAGTCACGGATACAGTACCAGATCCAGTGATGTTAGCTAATGTATATCCGCTAGTTGTACTATTTCCTATAAGCAACTGACCATCTGTAGGAGCTGTCGTAAGTCCTGTTCCGCCTTTGGTGTAAGGAACTGTAGGTAAATCTGCGGAAACTAAACTTCTAAAAGTAGGCGTACCAGCCGTACTTGAAGAAGGACTAGCATATACTTGGTTAATTGGTGTACTTGGAAATAACGCATTAACATCTGTATTAGCAGCTGCTGATATGCCAGCTGGTGTTCCTGTAGTGCCTGTACTTTTTAATATTCCTGTAACTGTAGTGTTTAAACTAATTGCTGGTGTGGTGCTTGCAGTAGCAACTGTACCTGCAAAACCATTGGCACTTGATACACTTCCGGGTGTGCCAGCAGCTCCTGTAGATCCAGTAGGTCCTGTAAGGTTTTCTATTGGTCCTGTCCAACTGCCACTTGCTTTTAAATAAACATCTCCAGTGGTTGTGCGTAAATAGTAATCACCGTTGACTCCTGTGCCAGATGAGGGAGTTGCTGTACCGCTATACCATACACTTCCGGGTGTGCCAGCAGCTCCTGTAGAGCCAGTGGCTCCCGTAGCTCCCGTGGCACCTTTAATGTTTGTTATTACTGACCAAGTACTACCACTTTTTTGATATACGTCTTCTGTTGTAGTATAAAGATAATAGTCTCCATTAACGCCTAAACCAGAACTGGGAGTTGTGCTACCAGAATACCATGTAGCTCCATTTGTTCCGTTAGTTCCAGAACTTCCTGTAGCACCTGTAGCTCCTGTAGGACCAATTAACGATGTAGGACTACCCCAAGGTGTGCCACTACTGTTCTTAGGTCCGTAAATAGTTTCGTTGGTTGTGTTGATGTAGAAGTCGCCAACATTACCTGTCCCGCTTGCTGGAGCTGTTGTACCGTTTAAAACAGTATTTGTAGATGAAGCTGTAACGCTGATAGTAACATCACCTAACCCAGACGTAGGACTAAGCGATACGTTAGATCCGCCAGAAATTATCTTAGTTACACCACTTCCAGTACCACCAGATACAGGTGTGGACGTAGCGTTAGACAAAGCTCCACCAGCAACAACGTCTAGCTTGTTATACGTTAGATCAAAGTTGGATGATGAAGCCATGGTAGCATTAAGCTACTCTAACCCATATTAAGTTCTGACCAGATGTTTGATACAAAGGTAGAACGTATATACCAGGACTGCTTATGAAGCCACTTGTGTTTACTATTAGCTTCCAGAACTGAATGGCATTACTAGCCCCAGCATAAGTAATAGTCGTGCAGATGATAAGCTGGTTATAGTAGTTACTGTTAATGCCTGTAACGCTTAAGCTGTTAAGAGATGTTGTTGTTCCCGTGGTTGCGGGCGTACCAGTTTCCACAGTGATCCATGGCAGCATGATGATTTGCGGCCCACCAGTGATAACAGGGAATGGATTGTAATAACTATTATTAAGCTGCTGGGTAATAGTCGTAAGCCTGTCGTCATCCTGTTCTATCATTAACGGCGTTAGAATACCCGTAGAACTGAAAGTAGTGGTCTGGGTAAGGGGTATGCTGCGTTGAATGGTTATAAGGTCACCAGCGGTAGGCGTATGGCTTCCTGTGCCCGTCCACGTAAGCGTGCCTGTTTGTAGCTGGTTGGCAGAGTTATAACCACCCCCAGAGATGGTGTAATCACTATTGACGACTAACGTGATAGCTCCGTCATTGACTAGCAAGTCAGGCAAACCATTGGTATAGTTAAACGGAAAGCTAATGGATACAGGCGTAGACGTGTTTACAAACGTCGTTGTCTGGGTGGCTATTTGACTTGTTACGCTCATCGTTAGTCTGGTTTAGATTGTTTTTCTTCTTTGTCCATCTTGAAGGGCGAGATACCAATCTCCTCCAACTCCTCGATAGCTTTGTTCACGGTGTCAATAGGACCCATGTTAAATTTGATGTTGTATCCCTTGATGGATTCTCCCGCTTCCCTAGCGTGTTCTACAGCTTCTTCTAGTGTATCACCCCAGCCTACGACAGCCCCTATCTCTATCATGTCTTCATGCTGGGTTACTACAAAGCGTTTACCATCAATGACTACGCAATTATATAGCTTTATTTGGTTAGCATACTTCTCTGGATAGTCTACAGCTTGCCAGTTGTCTTTAGCCCATTGGGACTTAATTAACACCTCTACGCCCCATTTGCCCGCAGGCTTAGGCTCTACAAGAACACCTTCAGACCCGTACCAGACTATCTCAGAAAGGTTGGTGAACAGCTCTTGCCATAGTTCTGATGGCGGGGATGGAGCCCTAATCGTGGCATCCACCATGTAAGGCTTTAGGTCTTTACCTATTCTAACCTCGTTAGAGACGGAAGCTCTACATCCATATTGGGCAAATAAAGGGGCAAACATCTCGTTCCAACGACGCAGGGGTTCTGGAATGTCGTCCCATTGCACCATCTGTCCTACGTAACCCATGTCCTTAGCCTCTATGCCAAACAAGGTGTTGGTAGGATACATGCCGTCTATGCAATAGGTGTCTATACCCACCTCAACGCGGTCTGGTAAATCGTCTTCACAAATGAATGCAAGCTGCTCTTTAAAGCCTCCTATGTCGTTAGCTATAGCATGTACCTTAGGTTCTACCACGTCCCATTCAGGGCTGTAGAAGGTTTCTGTTACGCCACGCCATTTATCAATCTTAACATGCTGCTTAGGATTAACACGTAGGTGGGCTTCTAAGGCCGTTACGCCCTTTACTACCTTCCATGGCTGTACAGGTAGCCCCATCTCTTCCATCTTCTCTTTACAGAGCTCTCTGTACTGTTCTAGTTCCTCGGCATTCCTTGGCCCCCAGACACGCTTGCCTAGCTTCTCTAGGTGTATCTGTAAGGCTGCTGTACCTAAGTCTGGGAATATAAAGATGTCCACCTCGTCAAAGTGCGGGCCAAATACGTCATCCACCAACTCTACGTTCTTAAGCCCTGTGCCTATTAGGCCAGAGTTCATCGTAGGAAAAGATCCAGCGTAAGGGATGTGTAGGTAGACCTTCTTAAAGTCCCGCCCAAACCTTTCGGCTAAGGAACAGAATAAAGGGTTACAGCATACTAAGGCTATCTTGTCGTTTACTTCACTCATCGTCATCCTCGTAGTCTGGGTCACCTGAGCTATCATCGTCAATGTTAGGTATTAAACATCCAGAGCGTCCTGTCTCGGCAGGATCCATGTTGTATTCTACCTCGTCTGGAAATGGTGAACTCATTTTAAAGACGTGTTAACATTACGCAACTTAGCTCTTTCTATTAAAGAAATAGCTTTCACATAATCATTCATTTTAATTTGCATTGCTTTATCGTAATCAACTTTTTCTTTAGGCGATAATGATTTAACAAACTGTGCTTCATCAACACGGCTACCAATAAAGTTCTTTAAATAAGAACGCTTCACAGCTTGTTCTATCTTTGCGTATTTAACCTCGTTGTTAGCTCCACGTTCTTTTGCAACTAAAGATCTTATTTCAGATATAGCCCTAGAATCATCTTTTTCACTTATATACTTTTTAAGATTACCAAACTCCGAAGGAGCAAACTGTTCTTCAGTTTTAGCTATTCCTAATTGTTCTTTAAACAATTCTGCTTTTTGAAATGTACGTGTAATAGGAGTATCGGCTGGACCTTTCTTTACACCAGTTACTGCGCTAGCAATATCTTCACCAGCTTTTAAAACACCAGACCCAACCTTACTCGATAAGCTAGCAGCCGTTGGTTCTTCCATAAATCCTTTTCCTGCTGAAGAAGCCAATGGATTAACGCCTGTAAAACCATATAACAAATTACCAAAGCTAGTACCAGGTCTGCCAGTTTCTGGAGCTCGTCCGTTAAGTAACGAATAAGTAGTATGGCCTGTTAAGGCTAGTGATGCAACGTCAGCAGGCACTCCCGTGAATGGACGTATAATCTCACCAGCCATATCACGAGCAATGTGTGTACTGGTTGTACTAAACGAATCACCTTTCCTCATGCCGTCTATCATTGCCTCCACGCCTGTTGCTCGCATTCCTGTACGCATACCTGTCCATTGTAACGGATCTATGTATATAGGTTTACTTTGTTTATCTACACCTATTTTAATAGCACCAGCAGGAACTCCATTAGGGAACGCATCTTTCCAAAGCATCAAGTTTAAAAGTACAGGAGCAGACACATACCAAAAAGCAGCATTTGCCACTTTGCTCGCTACCATCCTTCTTCTGCCAGCATCACTGAGTCCTTTCATGCGAGGAGAAAGAAGCAGCATTTGATCTATACCATTCTGTAATTTATTAATACCAGCAGTAACAAACGGAGATATACCCGTCTGCTTTACCATCCTTTGTAAATTGCTTTGTAAACGCTCATTGTAGTTACCAGCTTTCTTTAACCACTCAAGACGATTGGCAGGTGTGTCTTCAAGAATCATCCCTTGTTTAAGGGCATCTTCGAACATATCGTTTATCACAAGCCTGCCAGCTAAATCTAAAGTGTTTATTAATTTACTTGTTTTAGACGTTTCCCATTTATTAGGATTTAATGTATTGAGTTGTTCATCAACAAATGGATTTCCTCTTATACCAAAAGTCTTACTCACTTGATAAATAGAATCATAAAGCTCTGGATCTTTATCCATCAACTGTCTTGTTTTGTTATAAATCTTAGAGATAGCTAAAGGTATACTTACAAAAGGATTCTTTGTAGCAAGATCACTTAATAAACCCCTACCTTGAACAGTTTGAGCTACATTTCTTATTAAGTTAGCTGTATGATAAACACCTTCAACGCCGCTAACTAAAGTAGCTTTATTTATCTTTGCAGCTAATGCACTCAATCCAGAAATCTGTAATTTAGGATCTAGATTAAGTACTTTTCTTAATTCTGGATATACACTATCCTTAACCCAAAGCGTTTCTCCCTTTGGATACCCTTGCACTGGTAAAGCTGTATATCCCTCACCTGGACTTGTTTTGCTAATAACACCAGCACCATTCTTTATAACAGCGTCATACAGTTTGTTTCTAGTATATGATTCATAGTTACCAGACAACATTCTCTGAGTAAGAGTTTTGTAATCAGTTAAGTATTCTTTTCCAGTACCAGTTCTTTCTTTGCTAAAGACGCTGCCACGTTTCATTGAGCCAGTGACATTACCAGCTTTACTTCCGCCAGATAACAACACCTTGTCTGTATCTTCGCCAAAGACAGCTTTCATGTTTAAGTATATGCCAGTTTTTAAACCAGGTATACCTAGCTTGCCACCAGTAGACGTGTGCATTTCTTCTGCTGGTTTTTGAACAGATTCTTTGTGTTTAGCCACAGCTAATAAAATCTCTGGATCTTTGGATTCTCTTTCGTAGTCTTCATCAGACATGAAAGTGGTAACCTTAGAAGCATCTTCTACTAAACCTTTTTGTTCACGCTTAAGATTTCTTTTCTCTTCTGCGTCTGTAGCATTAGTAATCTTCTCGTCAAGTTTAGTAGCCTCATCAAGGTAATGCTGCTTTAAGCCACGTTGCATATCCTCTACACCAAAAGTCCCAAGACGTTCGTTAAATTCAGCATCATTATACTTTTCTCCTAACACAGCGTAATGTGCAGCAAGAGGTAGTATTTGCCTAGACGTTGGAGAGTTAGCGTGATCTACAGCAGCATCTGTGATTTCCGATGATATTGCACTCATTTTAGGAAGTGCTGCATTTGAAGTTTCGTGTCTAAATTCTGCTACATCACTTACGTTTTCGCTAAGAGTATTCCATAACCCTGTAAATCTATTTACTTCTGGAGATTGTTTTGCCTGTGCGGTAGCAGCTTGTAGCATTTGCTTTCCTTCTGACGCAGCATAACCCTGTGCTAACTTTTCAATTTCATCTGCATAAGGAGCAGCAGCTTCACCAAACATTTCTAGAATCTTTGCGGAAGCATCTGCGGCTTTAATAACGCCAGAGTGTATTAGATCTGCTGTAACAATAGCTGCGTCTTCAATACTTTCTTTATCAAATCCACCAGCAAAGCCACGGGTCTTTATATTCTTAGCAAGACGTTCTTGTGCCTTAATAGCACGCTCAGACAAAGTCATGGGGCGAGCAGCTTCTTTAGGCATAGAACTTTGTTCTACAGCATTTCCAATTTGCTTGGTTATGTTCTCTTGATCTTTGACTTTAATTTTCTCCTCAATGTGTTTAGCCATTTCTGGAGTGCTCGTGTTGGCTATAGGAACACCACTGCTTGTTTGTACTGAATAACTATCTTCTCCAGTCTTAACTGTTTTAATTCCATCGGGTTGTCCTAATGGCTCAGCAATCATGTGACTATGCAATAAGTCTTCACCAGCCCATGGTCCGTTTAATAAACCATATTTGCGAGCGTGCTTCATTGCATCTTCTCTATTATAAAACGTACCCTCCTCATCTTCAAAGCCTTCTCTTATGCGATAGCCTTTGCCTTGAAAAATAATCTTTTGTCTTTCCGAAAAATCAGTAGGTACAACGCCAATCTCTTTTGCTGGTGTAGCAGGAGTTTTTCCTGATCCTTCCACTTGCACAGGTTTCCCCCCATCTGATGGCGCTATAGTAAAATTACCTTCATTATCACGATAAAGAATTCCTTCCCATTCTAAGTATTTAACTTTTTCACCAACTAAATCACCTATATGAAAATCCATTGATGAATAAGCATCGTCGTGCATTGCTCCACGAAATGACCTACCATCGCTAATGCGAACGATTGCATTCTTTAAAGGAGCTACTGGTTGAGTTCTTTGGTTTAATTCATGTACGGCATTTTTCTGTCCTTCATCAAATTTCTTTTCTTCTTGGAATGCTTGTTGGAATATTTGTTGTTTAGCTTCCGTGTTAGGAGCTTCTCTTATTTCTACTATCTTTTCATTGGGTATACCAACAGCCTTCATGCTGAGTTCGTCAGCCATTAAAGTCTTAGCATACGCAGAATGAAACTTACCCATTCCCAAACCAAGGATCATATATGCGCCTAGACCCATTGCTGTATTGGGTCCCGCTTCTACTAAAGGTTTTGTAAACTCTTCCTGCCAGTTAGGAGCCTTTAGATTAGTCCTTAGTTCTTCGGGTAAGGCATGATCTATCATTGCCATTACTTGCTGTGAAAAAGGTTTAGCAACTAACTGTCCTGCTGTAATGCCGCCAAACTCAGCTCCACGAATAACTGTTTCTTTAGCTAAGGCTTTAGCTATTTGCGATGTTCCAATTTTACTTAGGTTAGCAAATGAGCTTTCAGCAGATGGTGCTAAATTTCTAAATAACTTACCAATGTAGTACTGAGAACCAGTTTGTATTAAAGAGGATGTTGCAGCTATGCCAACAGATTCTGCACCCGTAATACCTTGGTCTTTCAGTTCAGTCTTAATATTACCATAGTTACTTGCTGCTAATACTCCAAGACCCGCACCAGTGTAAGATGCTATAATGACTGGTAATTGATTAGCTGTTGAAAGCATAAACTTGCTTACAACATTACCGCCTTCTATTGGATCTATAGTACCATTTACTAATTGGTCTAAACGTCTTTGTACATCAAAGTTCTTTTGAGATTGTTCTGGTAAAGCATCAGAAAAAGAACTTATTAAACCAGTGGCAAATTGACCTATACCACGATTAAGTTCCTCTCCAGCAGCTAAAATAAACGGACGTTTTTTAAGGGTTATGTTGCCTGCATTTTGAGAAGCTAATGCTGTAGCTATCTCTCTATCTTCGGGACTCAAAGGAAGCAATGCTTGTACAGCTTGATCATTGTAAGATTGTAAATCTGATCTTTCTTGTATTGGTAAACCACCAAGTGTTTCTCCAACGACGCTAGCTCCCTTGCTATTCTTAGCTCTTACTGCTTCAAGATATTTACTTAAAGTGTCTACTGAACTTGTAAGCGAGTGCCCTCGATTATCAATATAGTTTATAGCAGAATCTGCCGTGGCTTGAAGGAAATCATCATGCTTAGGATCGTACCCAGGCATGGTCTTATATTTCTCTCTGTTTGTTTGATAAGCCTGTCTTGATCCTTCTTTATTACTAGTAAGGTATCCTGTGTATATGTCGTTATATATGGCAGCCACTAAATTTGAATGATCTTCGTACTTTTGAGAAAACTTACCCATCGCATCAAAGAACTTATCACCTTCAACATCATCACCAAAACCCATAGCTTTAGCATACGATCTTTGATAATAAGAAAGGTGTTGTGCTACATCCTCGCTATCTTTGTTTAATGCCGCACTAAGGTAGGATGTCGACAAAGTATCCTTTTCTGTGCCAGGTGTTAAAGTAGGAGCCTTCTTTGATAGTTTAGCCAATCCTTCTTGGCCTTTAAAATAAGGTAAAAAAGAAGTGCTATTAACACTTTTATCTTTTTCAGAAAGTGTCGTATCACTAAAGTTCGGTGTATGCCAAAGATAAGACTCAGCAGTTTCTGGTGCTTGATTCTGTTCTTCGGTAGGACTTTGTAATTGGTTGTCCATTATTCAAAGACCTTGACCAGTAAATGAATTTGTTAAAGTTTTTGATTGTCTACCAATTACAGATTTCTTTACCAAGCCATCTATGTGCTTAGTAATATCATCATAAGTCCATTCTGGATGTTTTGCGTAGTCTGCTTTAAATAAATCAAATATTTGCTGAAATCTTTTAATTGAATCTGGTGCTGGTCTATTTGTAAGAACATCTCGATCACCTAATTTTCCAGTATTTAAATAGGCGTTTAAATATTCGTGAGCCTTTCCTTCTGTTTTTGTTTTTACAGATTTTATATCACCAAGTGTTTTATCTAAATCAGAAACAAATGGGGCATGTAAAGATCCGTATTGTGGAGTAGCTTTAAGGTCTGTTATAGCATCTTGTACTTGTCTGTCGGTCAATGCTGGATTGTTTGCTATTTCGTAAATTTTATCTCTTAAGAATTTAACAGTTGCTGCTTCTGCTTGTGTATCAACTTTGCCATTTTGCCATCTTAGATAATCTGATGCAGCACGTGGTCGTAAAAGTCCTTGCGATTCTAATGTCTTTACGTATTCAGCATCGTAAGAAATGCCTGCGTTATTGTGATCTTCTTGTAGCGTTCTAAGTTGATCAGTTTGGTTTTGTTTAATCCTAGTTCTAAACTTGCTTAACAAAGTTGTTTTTTCAGCTTCTGGTACATCTCTGCCTATTATACCATCTTTGAAATTATTGTATGCTTTAATAACTGTTAATGGATCATCGTTATTAATACCGTTTGTAATTTCACTGCGACTAACATTTTGATTCATTTCAATCACATTAACCTTCATCTCATCCTGCGTCATTACATTTTGATTTACTAATTGCCTATATGCAGCTACGGCAACTGGTATTAATGAACGATCACCTGTCATTTCGATTCTTTTTTGTATAGCCGTTGCACTATTAATAGCATTTTTAATTTGTAAGCTATCTGCTGCCGCTTGAAATTCTGCTCCTATTTCGTGACCACTCATCTCCATGTGGTAATTGATTGCTTGTTTGGCCTCAGGAGATGCGTTAGTTAAATTTTCATTTATTTGAGAAAAAGTACTATTCCTTACTTGTTCCCATTGTTTTGGTATTTCATCTGGTGTATATTTACCAGTTGCTACTTCATGTCTAAAATTATCTGTTGCACTACGTAAGGTTAAAGATGCTTGGTTCTGTAGCGTTATATCTGTTATCTTTTGTTTCTTTTCTTCGTATGCGGATACGACATTTGCAGCAGTTTCAATGGCTTCACCAAATGCTGTGTTAGCTTGCAACCCAGCCCTTGGATCAATCTTTACGCCTAACTGCGGAGATTCTACAGCTTGTGTTCCTGGAATTGTAGGTATGTTAGCCATGATTAATTATACGGTACTTGGACCAGCACCTCCAGCAAATGCTGAAGCAAGACTTCCAATTCCTTTAAATATGTCAGCCATTTCTTCTAAATGATATGATTTAGCTTGTTGTTTGCCTTGTTGCACAGATTGTTGTGCCGCAGAATATCCAGCAGCTTCTTGCTGTTGAGCTGTAGTCCATTGTTGTTGGATGTTTTGTTCCATTCTAGCTGCCGTTGTAGCTTGAACCATCAACGCACTACCGCTGTCTGATAATATACCAGATGCTGCATATCCAGCTCTTTGACTAGAAAGGTATGAAGCATCAGAGATACGCTCTTTAGTTATGTTAGCCTGCGTATTCATAGCCTGCTGTTCAGCATTAGCTATATCTACTTTGGCGTTATAATCGGCAACTTTTGCCGCATAGGTGGCATTCTTGCTAGCTTCGTAGGCTTTTACGCCTGAGGCCGTTGCTGAGGCCACTGCTGCTATTGCTAATGGTATTGCTGGTAAAGCCATGACTATAAGGTTTTTGAAAGAAGTATATGAGGGCTACTTACGTTATCAGTCCACCCGTTTCTTACCATAAAGCGATGTAATCCAGTACCCTTTGCCACAAATGACAGGATGCAGGGTATCTGCTCATCCTTGGCGTTGGCCTCAAAGAAGCCTATAATGTGGTCTATAGCCTCTGTTGTGGTGGGACCCATAGCAACGCCAGGGTTGGTGGTTATAAAGTCTATAACGGCAATTCTACCGCCTTGGTCAATGTAGCACCATCCAGCGGCTATTCCGCAGCCATGTTCTACTATTACGCCTAAAGACGGTAGGCAGGCTAATGGTACAGGAGATAGCCCGCGTCTAGTCCACCATGAGCTAATCTCAGCGTAGTCCTTGTTTAAGTCTATAAGTCTTAAGTTCAAGGTGCGCCTCCAATGTCTTGTTTGATGGTTACGCCCAAAACAGTCATAGGCAGGGGATCTGTGCCTTGAAGGGTAAACGTAGCATCCAGCTCGTATTGCGTTAGGCCGCCAACATCTAGCTCAAGATCTAACGGAACGTTAGGGTAGAAAGGAGGTGGGTTGCCAGAGTTCTCTGTAATAGGATAGGATTGTATATCTACTATGTCACCTTGGCTAGTAGCCCATTGTCCGCCAATGGAGTTCACCACACGTACATAAAGTTTACTGATAGCTCTTGTAAGACCTACCACTTCACCAGCTCTAGGATCTACGTCTAACCGCATAGGCTGTAGATACCACTGAATTGGTAGACCTACCCATACGGTGTCTCCTGTTTTAGGTACGTAATTTGCCAGCGTTACTGTTCCTGAGTTACTAGCTGTTAAGTTCCTAAAGCTAATCATGCCAGTGCCAGATGCGGGAATTAAAGCCGCAACTACAGGACGATTATATAAACAAGCAGGTAAACTAGATATGACATTAGATCCACCCGTGGTAGGAAAGTATTGGGTAGCGCAATCTGCAAAGCAGGCTTGAGATAGAGCAGGCAGACCTACGTTATAATTTTGCCACGAAATTGGATATACACGTTCTATTGTGCATCCTAAAGCTGTTGCTGGATTACGTAACACTGTTACCCAAATCTCGTCATCTTGATTATTAGCTCCGTATATCACTGACACAGATAGTACTTTATCCCCATTGTCTTGACCTGTATCATGTCTAGCCCATGCAAAGATTTCTTGTTCCAAGCTATACGTCATGCTTATGAGGCTTCCATCTCCGCATACAGCCCAAAGGATAGATTGATTTTCGAACTCTTGCTGGTAGTCAAAATTCTTGATGCCCGAATTAGTAAGATGCTGAGAATATGTAAGTACATCTTGGGACATATACTTATTCGTGAATACCGAGAATAGCATCTGCTCAAAGTTGGTTCCGCGTCTTTGAACGTAGAATGCTGCATTACCAATGATCTGACCTTGTAAGTATTCTGTAGAACCATTGGCTGAATGTTCCAATGCTGTAATGGATGTAGGGCTAATAGCTGTGTTAGGCTGTCCTGAGCTTACTATCCATTCTGCCGCTGATAGACCCACCATCAAATCTGTTTGTGCGGTCATCCAGTTGATAGGACCTCTGCCAGGAGCATTTAAATCAAAAGCTAGGCCATAAGTAGCTTGAGACTGATCTACGAGCGCAAAGTTCTCTATGTCGTTTGTTTGAGTACCCCAAATGCGTTGTGGCTGAAAAGCTGTTGCTCCGTACCACATGCGTTCTTGGTAGATAGTAATAGCTTGTGGATAACCACGATAGTTAGACCATGCGCCTTCTGACCAGAATTGTGTAATAGGTAAATTAGCAGTCCAATAAATAGAACCACCAGCAGGTGTATTATTTACGTTAGGAAGTGTACACGTCCAATTAGTACCGCTGTAGCTAACAATATCGCCCACTGCATAACTAGAAGCACCATCCCAAGCTGCTTGTAATTTTGCTGGGTAATAAAGATCTAAGCCTATAATGTTTCCGTAGGCTGTGTTGATGTCGGTAACAGACGTAATCTGGACTAACCCGTAAACAAATTGATTGTCTGCTGTCAGAACTATTCTAGGTGGTGTACTACTAGCTATACCTGCTGTATTACCCTCTACTGTAAACGTGTATATACCACCTGTGAGCTCTTTGCCAGAAATAGAATAATTGGCGTCTGCTCTACTCGTAAGCGTTGTAACACGCTGGAATGTGACTCCATTGTCGTAAGATACGGATATAACAACATTACCATTCCATGCTCCATAGGTTTGTACTTCCCATGTACCAACTAAATATAACGTGTTATCCCCTAACCAAGTTCCTCCACTAAATGAATAACTGCTACTACTACCAGCAGCATCAAATTCGATGTTGGATACGGGTCTATTGTAAGCCAACTGCCAATAACTACCAACATGTGCTGGTAAAAAAGTTTGTTGCACCTTCCACCATCCCGCAGCCAAATCAGCATCAAAATTACCTGTAGACGTATTAGCTATTAAAGATATGTAAATGAAGGTAACGCTAGATCCCGTAGGTGTTGCGTATACGGAATTACCAGGAACGTAAACAGTGTGTGGAGCCCAGAAATCGTTTGCTCGTACAAGAAGCTGTACAGGTCCAGAAACACTATTGGTTGCAGATGCCGAAATAGTAAGGTCTGTAGCGTTCTCATCCAACATTGCTGGCGTGAGAAACTGCACTTGCTGCATTACCCAGTTGTTATTAGCATAACGTGTGAGTTTCCATACAGGAAAGTTAGGATGAACAATGTATATAACATCGTTAATCTGTTTAAACTGTAATTGGAATATATCACAATTCCAGTAGTTAGGAGCCGTGAATGGCGTTACAGAGCCTGTTAAACTTGTTGTACCTGTAGCAGAATATGGACTAGGTACTTGGTATGCTGTCTGTTGAATAAACCTACTGGTATCAATAGAAGGGTCATTAGGAGCATATCCTGCAACCGTGTTATAGTACGTCAGACTGTTAATTGACGACTTGAGAAATTGTCCTGCTGCATAAGCACTTACTGCCCCAGCCTTTCCTGTACCGCTACCACCAGCAGAAGTTGCTGTAAATAATGTACCAACTGCAGGAGTTCCTACAACTCCAACAGCAGTCCAGTTTGTTGTACCAACTACTAATATCTTGTAGTATTGGCCTATAACAAAGCTGCCATCGTTTACAGAAGGCAAAGCCCAATTAACAACTATTGCAGGATCAACTTGGACTTGACCATTATCATTCCAAAACCTTACGCCATAGTCACAAAACTCTAATTGAAATGTTGTGCCTGGTGCATATTGAAATGGTTCAAGCCTACTTACTGCTTTATAGCCAAGTCTGTTTTGTCCGCCAACGCCTAAGTATTGAAAACCAGGACGGCGTGTCGCTCCACCCTGTTTCATAGGAATCATGTTCCTTAACTTACGGCAGGCTTTCCTATATCCAGGAAGGTCTACACGTGAGTCCAATGTAGGCGACCATTCGCCTGCTGAGAATGCTGCAAGAGTATTAAGCGTGTGTGGCATTATCCGTTAGTGCTTCTCCAACGACTCCTAATGAATCGGGATTCGCTTACGATATTATACCGACGTAGCTTGTCTTCACCAGCATTTTTAGTACGGGCTTCAGAAAGAACTTGTTTGTATTCCTGTCTAAGACGTAACGAAAGAGTGGCATCATCTTTACGCAGATCTGTGGCTATAGTTGCCGCTAGCTTTAAAGTTAATGCGTCTGTAAATAAACTGTCGTACTTAGTAGTGTCAGGCTGATATTGAACGTATTTGATTACAGCAGACGCCTGATTGGTAAATAGCACATTCTGGAATATCTCGTGGCTTGCTCCTTGGCTACCAGCAGTACCCCATGCTGTTGCCCCACCACCCCACATGTTATTATTATTAAGTTCTATGAGGGTTATAAAATCGCTAGGAAGCTGGAACGTGTTAGACCATTCTGTGCCGTATCCATTGCCGCCCATTCCTAGATAGCTAGGAGAGAAATAGTTTGTCTGGAACCAATAGCCCTTAGTTAAGTCTGACGCAAAGTTGGTCGAGCTTACATTGGCTATAAGACATTGGTATAAGTAACTAGCGTATGTAACATACACATTAACTTGATAGGCTATACCAGGAGCCCATATAGTTGATGTCGAAGGAACGCCCGTATCTGTAGGCGTGATGTTTGTTGGTACTACAACAGGTGATAGGCTGGCTACAGCCTTTAGACAGTTCCACGGAGCTTCACGAGCTACCGATCCAAACGCTTCGTTCCATGCTACATTACATGCAATAGCATTAGCATCTGTTTGGTTGTTTATACTTTGTATCTTCCGTTGCCCTAATTGCATTAGAGCCAGATTACAAATGTCTGTCTGCGAGAGTTGTTGCATGTTATAAAAAAGTTAGGGCTACCACCAGCGTCCAACTCGCGGATGATAGCCCATATACTCTATGACGCCGAATTAAGGTTTAACAACCTTTAAGCGGAATACTAATGTACCACCAGTTGTAACGGTGGCTAATGTTGCGAATGTAGCATAAACCCATGCGCCTGCCACACCAGTACCAGCGGATGAACCCTGAGGCTCAACTGCTAATGCACCAATTTGGTAAGGGATGTTTAATGATACGCCACCTGTAAAGCCGATCTGCGTTGTTGTAGCAGCAGCGACGTTTAAGGCAGTTGAGTAGCGAGTAGCTGATGCGACTACAGCAGTGGAACCATAAATATAGTTACCAGTTGTGTCGTCGTCACCTACGGTGATTGTAGCAGTTGTTGCAACGCCAGTTGAACAGACAGAGCTGTAAGCTGGATCAATCATTGTACCTGGTTGTGCCAAGTATAAACGGATTGTGTCCGATGCTGCTTCTGTGCCTGTCATCGTGTACGTAGCGATAACTTCTTTTATTGAACCGATTTCTAATGCTGGATCGTTAAATCCTGCTGATCCCTGAGCGGTCATACCGCCACCTGGGAAGTTCAGAAATGGTTGCTGTTCTGTTGCGATTGAAGAATAAAATGTAGCCATGGTAGTTTGTTCCTTTGTTAATTATTATTCTTATTGTGTTTCGTCACAGGAGATGAGAACTACGCCAGCTTCTTCCATACGAGTTGCACCAGCAAAGTATGTGGTACGAACTTGGATTGCATGGGATTGCTGAGGTAAGATGTCGATCTTTGTGGACTGACCCTTTGTTTCACCAAGGAGTAAGAACTTCTTTTGGTAAGCGATACAGCTACGGATTGAAGGTGTACCAGCGGTTGGTAGTAATTGAGTGCGAACAAAGCGGAAGCCAGCGAACTCATCAAGACGGCCTTTCATTAAAGCACGAACGTCGTTGTAGAGAACTGAGTCTACTTGGTCTACATTCAACAACAAATCATAAAGCTGTTTAGCTGCATAGACTAAAACGCGATCGTTTTCTGGAACGTCGTTTGCGTCTAATACGTAAACTGCTTCAAGCAACTTTGCTAGGGTCATGCCCGTGTTTGTGTTGCCTGGGAACTGTACGCCAATTTGCTGAGAAGAAGGTAGTGCAGTTGCTGTTGTTGCTTGTGCGCCTGTATAGTTAGTTCCAAGTGCAGCGTTGATGATGAGCTGATCCTTTAAACGATTAACAGCGATAGCGTGATTCATCGCGATAATGTTCTGTGGATCAGGGAGTGAACCGAGAAGAACTGAATCATCCTCGTCAATCCATGTAGCTTTTTGATAAGCTGTTGGGATAACCCAACGGATAGCTGTAGGTACATCAGATGGTTCGGTCACTGCTGCACGAGCTGTTTTTTGGCTCATTGCATAGGACTGTGATCCCATTTGATCGTAGCGTTTTTGGTTACCAGCCACTGTGTCAGACACGTACATGCCTGCTAAACGGTGGTCGATTTGTTGCGCCATAATCTCGTGCCAGACTGTATCGAAAGCTGGCTCGTAATGCGGCGGTAGTGTAATAACTCCTGATGCCATTGTAGTAAAAAATTAAGTAAGTTGTTTTCTCTATCGTTTGTTGCCCTACCCCCAGAGTATCACTTACGCGGTCTGGTTCTCGGAGCTGGTTATCCGATCGACCGCTGGGTCTAGCTAAGCTAGAGTGTCCTTTGTGTGGATCTGGCCCTATTGCAAGAGCCAGACCCCAGATCTGTCAAGTGGTTTCCTCGGTAGAAATACCGATTAAATCCTTTTCACGTAACATAGTAACTAACTCACCATCAAACTCCCAATCGTCTCCTGCCACGTTTTTGACCGCTACCCTATCGCCGACCTGTACCCAGTCGCATTTAGGGCCACGTCCAAGGACGGTAGCAAAGACGGTAGGACTAAAACGAGGGGTACGCTCAGCTATTGCAGGAATAACTATGCCTCCCATCGTTGTCTCTTTTGGTCTATCTTTTAACACTAATACTTTAACGCCAGTTGGAATGACGGTTCTCATTATTGTTTTTTAGGGACTTGAATGAACTCAGTTGTAGGTTCAACTATCTCTATATCAGACAGTTCTGTCAATTTATCTTTGTTTGTAACCTTAAGGATAAGGTTCTTAATTGGGTTATTAGTTGGAGGTAATCCTTGGGCCACCCTTCTGCGGGCTTGGATGACTGGCAGGATTTCTTCGTTATACCTTTTGGCGGCTGCGTTGGAGTCAACGGCGACTTGCGGGACTTTCTTGGCTGCTTTTTTGGCATATTGTTGTTCGTAGAGTTCGTCGTCGTGAGTCTCTTGAGCCTGTAGCTCTCTGTAAAGATCTTCATGATTAGCCATTAGCGTGACCCTCCTCTTTGCGGACGATTGGATGCAGCTTTGACCCATAGCTTATTAACGCGGTTTACCACATCATCATGGTTCTTATGGTTCTTATCCCAGTAGGCTTTATAGTCTGCATGTTCCTTATTGGTCGAAACATCCCTAGCTGCGGCGTTGGCTTGCTCAGGAGTCATCTGGTCTGGAGACAAAGACATGTTCTTTGCACTTTCTCCCTTTACCATATTATCCTCAGATAAAGCTTTACCAACCCTAGCTGCAAAAGCCAAGAAGGTGGCATTTTTGTAAAGCGGGTTCTGTGGGTCTGCCCCAAAACGAGCTCCTGCACGTTCGGCCAAGTCTTTAGCTTTGCCATAATCTAAACCTTCTTTTTGAGCTACCTCGCGGAATAGAGCGTCTTGCTTCTGAAACCACTCTTGTTCCATCTTCTGGTTTTGTTCTATAATCGCTTTGGTGTGGGTTATTTCGGCCTGTGCGAGCTTTTGCATAGCTGATGGTGACAAACCCTCTTCATAAGCTACTTGTGCCATATTATTGGCATACGTTTGATCCCAGAGGGCATCTGGTAGATCTTGAGGTTTAGTCAGATTATAACCTTCGGGCTTCTCAGGGGTTCCGTTGACCTTCCTTATAAGAGTCATATACTCTGCCCGCATTTCTGGAGTGGCATCCTTAGGCAGTGGTTCAATGATACCTTTCTTTGAAGCGAGTTCTTTTAAGCCGCCATAGCTTTTTAATAAGTCGTCGCCGCTTTTATAACGTTCAAGGTCTTTACGCATCTTGCGTATGTCGTCTGGGGCTTTATCAAAAGCCGTATGGTCTAAGCTACCATCTTGCTTAAACCATGAGTTTATCCAGCTGTCTGGTTTAGACTCTGCGGCTGGAGCCGTTGTAGCTTGATCCGTCTTTACCTCCGTTCCTGAGAACGAAGAATAGTTAGGATCCAAACTACTTGGACTTGGAGCCGACGGGCTTGGCTGGGATGACTGACTTGTTGCTGTTTGTGGCGTTGGAGCTGCCACTGCTACTGGTTCGGGCATTTGTTGGAATGGGTTGTCCTACTGGAACTTTAGTTATGTTGAGTATCTTAAACATTAGAACGAGCTACCAGCGGAAGCAGCAGCATGACGACGCCAAACAATTTCTATGTCGCCCTTCTTTTCCATCTTATCAATTGTCTCAGGAGAGTAACGATCTTCGTAAGGCTCGGTAGTAATCTGTACCAAATCGCCATTAACGTCTCTTGTTTCTTTAAGAATCTCTTTTTCAATAAATGTAATATGGGATGCACGACGGGCAATGATTTGATCGCGGGCTTTGAAACGTGTGGACATATACTCTCCACCATTCGTGCCAGGCTTTGGACGGCTATCAGTACGGATGACGTCTGCACGCACCCATAACTCACGCGGATCTTTAGGTGCTTCTTCACCCTCTTTTAATTTACGTATCTTAATGCCAAGAACATTTTGGAATTTGATTGGAGCCCATTTCTGTAACCAATCTAAATACGCTGGTGTTAAGTCACCTTGCTGTGGGTGCATGTCAGGTATTGGCGGAGCTTTTGGACTAATGACGTCTGGCTTTTGGCCTTCCATTAACGTCTGCACAATCAATATCTTTTCGTTTGTTAGATAGGCTTCTACTGATTTGTGGTAGCTATCACGCATTTCTGCATCCTTCCAATAGATGGTTGTATAACCGCCTGGGGGATCTAAGCGTGCTAGGACTGTCTTACGACCGCCATTGACGCCGTGTATACGAACAAGCTCATGCTTATCGTTAATGTCTAATACTATTTGTGGAGTAGCCATGTTGGATTATGTTGTTGGTTTTCCTCTGCGAATTTTGAGAGGGCGTGGTTCTATACCTGCCTTTAGGATGTTACCCCTAATGTGGAGATAAACAGAACGCCTACCCTCGTTAAAGTAAGTCTTAAGGTGTGCAATCTCTCCGTCTGTACGTGCTTCCGCAGACAGAGCATTCACCTTACAATGTTTTTCTAAATCAGCCCAGACCAGTCTTTGGTCCGCATCTCTCGTGTCTAACGGCCCGAATACCTTTAAGTAGGCTAGTTCGAGTCTGCGTGAATGAGAGATGGCGAGCTCGGTTGGATCGAGTGCCATGTTATGTGTTAGTTAGCTGTAGCTGAGAATCCTTGCGCTGACCAATAAAGAGTAGCACCAGTGGTATTGCATTGAATGTATAATGCGTTACCAGGGCTGCTGTGTATTGGTGTAGTAAAATTAACTATGAATGGAACAGAAACGGTACTTGCATTGTTATGATCTGCGTTACCAGTCCAGATAACAGTTGATCCATCTAATATGCTAACAAGTGTAGACACAGTAGCATTTAAATTAATCAAGGATAGATCTGTTAAATAATTACGTAGCTGGCGTGTACCACCAGTTAAATCAGTTTGTGTCTGTCCTGCGATGAGCAGAGTTGCGGTCGTGGTAGATAAAGCGGTTGTGCCGCTTGTTGCCTGCCATTGGTATCTTAATGTGGTTGGTGTTGCCATGATTTATCCTTGAGCTGATTGAAGTTGATTTGATGCTGCGTCTTGAAGTTGTTGTGGTGCTTTGCCGAGTTTGCCAGCAGCATTTGCGGCAGTCTCTGCATTCTTGAGAGCGTTTTCTTTTGCGATCATCTGAGCGCGTTGGTTACGTAAATCTACGACTTCCTTCATAGAACGGAATGAAGCCTCAGGCATACCAAAGTTACGGCCTGTCATACGTACCAAATTATCAAAGTTAAAGTTGTCCATGATCTCAGGACGCATCTGAGCTAAAGGTTGTAGCATACCAAGAGTTTTCTCAGTGCCTACATTCTTCACCTCGTTCATCGCAAGCGTTACACGGCTCTTGATATTAATCTTAGGTGTAGCCAACTGCATTGGTTCCTTAGGATCGTTGTTAGGACGAACCATAAGTGCCTCTGGAGCTTTACCGAGTTTGTTAGCTCTGTACGCAATGCCTATGCAGCGTAAGATAAGTGGGTTGATAAGGTCAGTGCGGTATTGATCGAATGTTCCTGTGAACTGATCTAGCTTCTCACCGATACGCTGACTCACCTCAGTGGCGGTCATACGCTTATCTTCCAAGTTTCCAAGAGCGTTAAAGATGTCTACGAAGAATGCTTTCTTAAGAGCATCACGTTTGTCATCTAACATTTCTTTAGTGTTTTGGTAATCACCCTGTGTCAGCCATTCCCTTGGAACAGCTTCAGGTTGATCTGCCTTGTAAGTTGTCACACCACCCGCAGCAAGTTGGATGTTGCCATCAAGGTTGTCTGGATACAGTAGACGCGGGAAGGCTTTTAACTCGGCTAGAGCATCCTGATACTGGGTGACGAAATTAAGTTGGCGTGCTTCTACAAGAGTCTCGAATGCTGGAGAACAACCGTATGCTTGGTCATCTGTACCCCAACGACTCCAACGTAAACAAAAGTATGGCATCTCATCGTAGCCCTGATAGCTAACGATTTTCTTTTCTACCACTGTCTGGTAAACAGAAGCAAACGCTTTACCGTTTGTTCCTAACTCACCGACTTTAAAATCATCATTAGGAAATACGTGGTGCATGAACTCATACATTTCATCGTACTTCTTTTTATCAAATGCTTCCTGCATCTTCTTAGGAAGGTTCTCAATGCCGAACTTCTGTGCTGCTTGGCGTATGGTTAATTTAAACCAGCGTACAACAGTGTCGATTGTCTTCTCGTCGTTCTCACAGATAACAAATGTTCCAACTTTGAATTGCTCAAAGCGGTAGAGGTTGGCCTTGCCTTCTTCCATGAACATAAGAGCCGTACCAAATACACATGCACTTCTGTTGAATGGTTGAACAACGGAATAGAAATTAGACGCCGCAAGTTCTTGGAGAATAGTTTGCGCTGTGTCTGCTGACCAACGTGTAGCTTCATCTACTCCGTTTTCATCTACAGGCTGTGATTGCGGGTTAAGAAGTTTCTGTACGCGAGCACTACCAGGCTGACTCATGTCAGGCTGTCTAGCCATTGCGTTCTTAGTAAGATTGGTTGGTGGTGCTAAGTCTAACCAAGGTTCAGTAGACGGAGTAACCCAGTTACGAACACCAACAGAGCAAGTAGCTGAAGCTCGCATAGCGGTTGATTCGTATAGTCGGTCAAACCAACCAGTAGAGGATTCAGTTTTCTCCGTATTAATGTCGGATACATCAGGCCAAAAGTAGTCAGAGATTTCCTGCCAGCGTGGATCAAATATGCTGTTACGATAGCTCTTTAGCTTATCCGCACGTTTAAATAGCTTAAGTGCTAATTCGTTATCGTCTAAAGAGGCCATGATTAATTAAGAGCTGCTTTAAGTGCTTGGGCTTTGTTCTCTGCCTCTTGCACACGTTCAATAAAAATGTTTACCAGCTCGTCCATAGAGAAGCCTTGAAGTACACCCTTCTTCATTGCTTTACGGTTTATGCCTTCCAAGGTCATTAACATATCTTGGAGTATACCAAATTCAAAATCCCACAAGGGACGTCCAAGAGCGCGAGTGCATTCATCCAAATGTCGTTGTGTAACAACAGGTGATGCTGCCGTCTCGTTCGGCAATGGGTTATTAACAATTTCGTCTGCTTGTGGTAAAATCATTTCTTAGGCATCCCTGATGCAGCCATTGGGTTAGTTACTGTGGATCCACCTAGTCCTGCTGCGTAGCCCTGCATACCTTGCGATGAAGGCATGTTGGCTCCTGCAAAGGTTGTTTGACCAATGCCTTTACGACGGAGTTGCTGGCGATAGGTTGCTTGCTCTACAGCAACACTTGCCGCATTGTTAGGCGTGACAGGAGGTGTAGGCGTAGGAGCCGTTGGAACTTGAGGTGTTGAGCCGCCCATAAATTATGTTTTGTTAGTTAAACGCCTTAAGGTTGATATGGCATAAAAGCGAGGAATTTCGTCAAAGCGTTCAAAACCAATCAACGGGAGAGGGTAGGGCAATATATTCCATGCCTTGTCCGTTTGTCCAGCCATACCGTATATCCACCACGCATCTTGTCTATAATCATCAAACGTATACGTTGGTTCTCTAATTAGGTTGTAGGACTCCTTGCTGTCTACAGGACGGCCCATTACGAAGAACTCAGGCGTGCTATAAACGAATCCGTGGGCATAGTGCATCTCAAGTATGGATGGGAAATCTACGCCCTTCTGGGTGAATGTATGTTGTATTTGATCTATTGGGCTCATCGGAATGATTTAAACATCTTTCTAAAGCTGCTTTGTTTAACGGGCTCACGGGATACACGTATGTCTATAGTCTTGGTCTGCCTAGCAAACTCTGACGTACCTGTAAGCAGTCCATAGCTATAAGCCTCACCTAGTGTACGTATAGCATCAGCACCGTGTGAGAACTCATCATGGACAGGACGTTCATTAGTAGCTGCCCCAGTTTGCACCTCACGCTTACGATAGTACTCTAAACAGTCCAACCCTGATGGTATAGGAGTCATCTTAGTACCAAACTGCTTTGAACAGTTGGCTCTATGGATCACGAAGCGGGGCATGAGATCACGCACTTGGTTTATCCCTAGCCAAATGTCTGGCGTTCTAGGAACAACACATAGGTCTGTCATACCAGCATCCTTCAAATCGCTTATCCATGTCTTACCACCCCTATCTCTTGTGTTAGCATCATGGGGTAGATGGTGCATCTTGATAGGCTTACCATACCTTTTCTCCCAAATGAGGCATTGATCTACGTAATAAGCAGGCGTCCTACCCGTGTCTGAGAAGTAGTTAAGCAGCAGAATGTCCCTATTGACTAGCTGTACTAGCCATATACACGTGAAATCCGACTGCCCTAAGTCCCAGAAAGTATACATTGGATGGCCTTGCTCCATAGGAAAGTCCATAATTCTGTTCTCTTTACGTAGGTGGTTTATCTGATTGGCGTAAATAGAACCAGGAACAGGAGCCTCAAAGCTACATTCATACTCCCTATCAAAGGCTTCCTTACCCATTACCTTTAAAGCCGAGTCTAATTCAGACTGCGGAAGAAGCTCAGACTTACTGGCTGGTAGGAACAAGGTGAAGTAGTCGTCGTCATGCAGCGCATTGTCGAACAACGTAAAGAAGCTATTGCGTCCCTTTGGCGTACCAATCCACAAACACCAACCAAGACGGTCAGACAAAGCAGGCCGTAGAATGTTCTTAAAGAAATCCCCATCCATGTCAGCAGGCTCATCCACTACCACCCCATCTAAGTAGAGTCCACGAAGGCTTTCGCTATTGTCAGCACCATACAAGGTAATCCTACCACCCTTAGGAAGCTGTATGTACAACTCAGACTCACTCACTTTCCTGTCTGGTATCCCCGCCGTAAAGTCTTTCAAATACTGCCAAGCAACAGCCTTAGCCTGTATGCGATAGGGAGCTATGTATGCAAACCTAGGATTCTTATTAGCACAAAGCAAGGCACCCCTTATAAGCTGGTTTAAACTAGCCACAGTCTTCCCTGAACGTCTATGCGCCACAACCACCATCCACCGCTTCTTACACTCATGCAGCGGCATAAACTGATCCCTAGGACAATAAGCTATCTCTACATCCTTATTCATAACTCGTCAGGCTCCTTAGGAAACCATATCATAGCCAAACAAAAAACTAAAACCAAGAAGGCCATTGCTATAAAGTAGGGGGAGTGGGGGGAGTACATAGGGGGGTCTTAGAGAAAATCTATAAAATGTTCTGGAATGGGCTGTGGGATGTGGAGCTGTATAAAGGAATCCTCAATCGTCGAAGGGGGGTGGCGTGGTATATAGGGTAGGGTCACAACAAAAATTGGGCAGAATTCCCACGAATGATATAACACGCGCGCACACGTGCGATATAACCCGCGCCCGTATGATATCGCGCACGTATACAATCGCGGGCATGAAACCGCGCGCAATACGCGCCCGTATACTATCAAATTATTCAAGTTCAATGGGTTGTGAAGGCTCTGCTTGTTTAAGTTCAACAGGTTTAGATGCCCAACGCACTGTAATTTCTGTAGGTGTGCCGTCTCCTACGTTGCCTAAGAGGCTTGTCTTCTCTGCGTATACAGCTGGCTTCATTCGTGCGGCTATCCACTTGTACGTGTCTATAACGATTCGGCCTTCATTATAGCCTAGTTGACCACTCTCAACCCTGTTGACGGCACTTAGAATGGCCTCAAATGAGGATTCAGCCATGCAACTTCTCGCGTGTGTGTATTGCTCTGTTAGTTCTTTTGAGTTCTTCAACCCATCATAAAACATAGAGAAGCCACATCCTTTCTTGGCTAAAGCTGAACGTAGGGAACGTCCTTCGCTAATATCGTCGAATATGGAAAGATAGTCTTCCTTAGAAAGAGGCATTGGTTGGAACATCTAGTAATTAGGGACCTAACTACATTGTGCAAGCGTTTCTCACGTCTCTAGTCATTCTAGGCACTTTGGTAGCCGCGAAAATTGATTCAAAATAGTTTTTTTGGACTCATGCGAAAATGTTTTTCCTCTGAAAAATGAACTTTTTTAAAATAATTAAGAAATATGCTTGCATTACTAATAAGGCCTTTGTATGGTGTGTGAATTAGATTAACCCTTAAACAAATACAAAAATGAATAATCAAATAACAGAAGAACAAGCTATGGCTATTATGGCCATTATTCGCGCTGAGCATCAACGTGAAATGGAACGCGAAGCTAATACAATCAGAATCATAATAGGTGGATTCATCATAACCACTATAATATGTTTTACGATTGCAATCATATTAACATGAAAAAAACACTCAACGGTCTGCTAATAATTCTAACCTATACAGTTATCACCATTTTTGGTGTGTATTTCTTAAATGGTTTTTTTAACTAACTCCTTAAAATATATAATCAAATGAACATAGAAACTGGTTACATTTTATATCGTGGAATGACTAACGGTAAATCGTTTGTCGCAATCGCTACGCTAGAATCTCGCAACGTAAAAACAGGTAACATGGTGCAAATCTGGTTTCTGCTTGAGCACACCTCACCGATCGACGGTGTTAAAAGCGGTTTAGACGCATCGACTATTTGCCGAGACTGTATTTTCGCTTCGGGTAATGGTTGTTACGTTGAAATAGGCCGTGCGCCGACAATGGTGTGGAAAAAGTTTAAAGCATGCGGGTATCCGGAATTGAATCCATGCGACTATTCACGCGTATTCAGCGGCCGCAAAATTCGCTTTGGCGCATACGGAAATCCCACATTACTCCCTTTATCCATTGTTAAGGCTATTGCATCCGTGTCCAATGGCTGGACTGGCTATTTTCACGACTGGAAAACTAATCCATTAGCCAAAGAATATGCTAAATATTTTATGGCATCTACCGAAACCGAATCATCCTACCGTCTCGCTAAATCTCTCAACTACCGCGTTTTCCACGTTTCACCAGTTCAACCTGCTGATACTTTGGAATGTCTATCAGAAACAAAGCAAATGCAATGCGCAGACTGTAAACTATGCTCAGGTCTTTCAAAATCTCGTTTGCCTAGCATTTGGATAAATCCGCATGGATCTAAGAAATCAAAAGCAAGCAACGCCGCTCTTTCGTCAGTTAACTAAATAAACGTAAAATAAAATGAACATTACATCAACTAATACGGATAAATACGAAGTATACAAAAACGGAAATCTGATCCTTAAATC